>Ga0213861_10001412_pt1 | contig 21202 bp, 15 predicted proteins | sample PICome_4_FD_160110 | JGI IMG/M metagenome (GOLD analysis project Ga0213861, IMG submission 160110) | Coastal seawater microbial communities near Pivers Island, North Carolina, United States - PICO131 | ecosystem: Environmental > Aquatic > Marine > Coastal | place: USA: North Carolina... | reverse complement strand
AATACTATGACCGTATTCTGTTGAACCTGATCCTGAGTAATAATCATATTGCACCATGGCGACATCGCCTTCTTGAGCGTAAGGAAATAAGCCCTCTAAGAAGATGTCTAGAATATAAAGATCTCTGCTTCCAAAGTTTGGAAATCTAAACCCGAATGTATCGAAATCTGCTTTTGTAAACACATATGGAAATTCCCAATCGCCGTCATTCTTAGCTACTACAGCTGTTACTTCTACAATGGTTGCATTTGCAATGTAAGCTCCTGCTGTATATAATAAAGTCATCGTTTCTGTACCTACAGAACCATTGTAAATGGCATAAGATACCGCGTAAACATCACCTTCTGCTGCAGCTGGTAAAACTATATTTAAAGCTTCTAAAATCATAGCTTCACTCCAGTAATTATCACTTGAAGACCTAACATCAAAACTTCCAAATCGTCCTAAGTTTTCTGCAGGACCTGGATATGTAGCAGTCAAATCAGTTGATATGGTATCATAATCGGTACCAGATAATGTATATTCTGTTGCCGTTGTTCCACCAGCATCAACATCTAGTTTAGTGAATCCGTATCCATTATATTGAATAGTAAATGATTCAGAAAAGTTTGTTCCACCATCGTAAATAGCAAAAGTAACAGCTACAACTTGACCAATACTATACTCACTTCCTAATAATTCGTAAAGCCCTTCTAAAATCATACTATCAGACCAATAGCCATCTCTATCTGATCTTCTATCAAAATTCGCGAATCTTGCTGCGCTAGCAGCAGGTTCAGGGTATTTTGAACTTAAAGCATCACCAATAGCTTCAAAATCACCATCCGATAATGCATACGATAATATATCTGCATTATAAGTTAACTCTACAAAAGTTCCATTGACTGCTGTTTCATAGTTATCGCCTAAATAGCCATCAACTTCATTTAAATTTGATAAGGTCTCCATGGTAGACATAGTCTCCAATTCTGTTTTATCAAATAAGTTGTAACCAACATTAACTAATGAACCTTCTCCCCAAACAGGGTATTTATCAGCTAAAAAATCTGGTATTATTTGATCAGCTTGATCTTGAGATTCGAAATATTCTTCCTCGCTCAATTCTGTTTCATAAAGCTCATAATCTTCTGAAGTAAAAGTGTATGCCTCTACAGCTTGAATATAATCAAATCCTGCTCTTTCTCCTGAATCAAGATCGTTATAAATATCTTCATTAGGATTACAACCCGTTAAGATTGCACCTAAAAATGCTAAACAATAAATTATTTTTTTCATTTTCAAAGTTTTTTAAAAATTAAGTTTTGCTCCAAAGCTAAATGTTCTTCCGTAACCAAAATACACTAATGCTGTATTTGCAACTGAACCTGATCCATCCCTTGCATCAGATATATATTCGGTATCAAAAACATTATTCATGCGTGCTGTTAATGTCGTGTCAAAAGGCCCAACATTAAAAGAATGGCTAATCACTGCGTCAAACAAACCAAACTCAGGCATCTTCCATGCATCTGGAGCACCTAGAGTTCCTCTGTCGCTTGGGTCGTAACGTGCATAAAGATCTGCGTAATAATTGTAATCTACTGCAAATCTAGTGTCTTGTGTTAACTTATAGCTTAAACCTAAAGCTGCAGTAGTTTGAGCCGCATCAGATACATGTAAATCTTTAATAAATAAATTTACTGTTTCTATAACATTTTGATCTTCATCAAGGATATTTACATTCTCAACATTACTATCCCATCTCCAGTCTCCTAAAGAAGCCATACCTGTAATATTTAACTTATCTGAAGCTCTGTAAACAAAATCTAACTCAATACCATTATGGATTGCATTTACTCCCAAAATATTGGCAGCTGCATTAGTACCATCTGGTTGTTGGAAAGATGCTGTTTCTGATCTGTCTGTCCAAGATGTGCTATATAAATTTATATTCCCAGATAATTTCCCTGTACGGTATCCGTATCCAATTTCAAAACTAGTAATCTTTTGATTCGGCGCATCTTCATTAATAGTTTCATTATTAAAGTTTAAGAAAACTGAATCAAAATCTGGAGCTTTTTCAAAATATCCAAAATTTACAAATACATTATGTTCGTTAGTTATTCTGTAGTTAGCACCACCTTTTGCACTGTAACCAAGAAAATTATATTTATCAGTTGTTTGTAAAGGATCAGAATCTAAGTAGTTAAAGTAGTCAACTCTTTGGTAAGAGGTATTTGATAATGCTAGAGAGATAAACGTGTTAAAGTTTTCGTTAACATCATATTCTAATTGACCGAATGCTCCTAACCAACCTACTTTTCCATCGTTGTAATAACTTCTTTTATCACCAACTTTAAGCACACTATTCGGGTTGTTTTCATCACTATCATCTAAGAAATACTGTCCGCCTAATAAATCAGTTACTTCTTGGAAGTGCTTACCAGTATAATCTCTCCAATCTAGTCCTGTTAATAAAACCAAATCATCAGATAAATTTGTTTTTAAAGTAGATAATATACCATACCAATTATGGTCATTACGTGAAGCTCTTAAAATCGTTTCAGATCCGTTAGCGCCACTTGCAATATTTTCATCTACAATTTTGTCAAAATCTAAAGTCCCATAAAGACCATTTCTGTAATCACTATAACCATTACTATCAAAGCCAAATTTATAGTCTCCTGCGATACCGCCTCCTCCACCAGAACCAAAAGAAGCATAAGCCACTGTTGAGATGCTCGTGTTGTCATTTAAATCCCAATAATGGTTTAAAGACATTTGAGGTTTGTTGTAAAAATTATCTTCTTGATGTGTTACTTGTCCGTTTTTATAACCCCAATCAGCATTAAATTTTCTTCCACTTTCTGAGTTTCTAAAAGTTTGAATTAATTGACTGTTTTGTCTTTGACCATGGCGTTGTTTAGCACCAAATACAGAAAATGACATTTTATGAGAATCATTAATTTCTTTAGAAATATTTAAAAAATAATTTACGCCTGAAAATTCTGTACCATCTACATAACCATTTCCAGTAGTTTTAGCCGCACTGACTGTTGCTGCTAAACCATTATCCATTAAACCTGTAGAGTATGTTACACCAAATTTCTCATAGCCATCATTTGCAATGGATGTAAAAATATTTCCACCAGCTTCAGCATCAGTTGATTTAGTAATAATATTAATTGTACCCCCTATTGAAGGCACAGCCAATTTTGAAGCACCTAAGCCCCTTTGAACTTGCATTGATGACGTTACATCACCAAGTCCTGCCCAGTTACTCCAGTAAACACGACCATTTTCCATGTCATTTACAGGAATACCATTTATCATCACAGCTACGTTTTGAGAATCAAAACCTCTAAGGTTAATCCTACCGTCACCATAACCACCACCAGCTTTGGTTGCATATACACCAGGTGTAGATTTTAAAATTTCAGGAAATTCTTGGGTTCCTAATTTAAGTTCAATGTCTGCTGCTTTGATTGTAGATACAGCAACAGGAGTTTTTCTGTCAACTGCTACAGAAGCAATAATTTGAACTTCTTCTAAACCAAATTGGCTAGACGATAATGTTACACTACCAAGAGTCATATCTCCTGTAAAAGCGATAGTTTTAGAATTATACCCAATATAGGATACTACAATTTCTCCAGAAGAAGATTTAGTTTTGATAGTGAAATTCCCATCAAAATCTGTAATAGCTCCATTAGAAGTGCCTTTCTCAATAACATTAGCTCCTGGAAGCGGAATATTAGTTCCTGCTTCAAAAATTGTACCTGAGACAGTACTTTGTGCCATAACAACTGCTGAAAACAGTAATGCTATGGTAAACATTAAAAAACGCGTAGTTCTTTTCATAATTATTTGTTTGAAATTAGTCGATGCGAAAGTACATATTTATTGGCATTAATTATTATGCAAATGTTAAGATTTTTAACATTTTTTATTAACAAAAAAGCGCCAGTATTTAACATACTGGCGCTTTTAGTAAATATTTGATGATTTTTTACGACATTCCTTTATAATAATTTAACAAGTTTTGAGTTGAAGAATCATGTTCGTTATTTTCGACATTGCCAAATTCCTGTAAAATTTTTGATGCCAATTGCTTCCCTAGCTCTACTCCAAATTGATCATAACTGAAAATATTCCAGATAACACCTTGTACAAATATTTTATGCTCGTACATGGCTATTAATTTTCCTAAACTTTCAGGTGAAAGTTTATTTATAAAAATGGTGTTTGTAGGCTTATTGCCTTGAAATATTTTAAAAGGAATAATATCCTCGCGAGTCCCCTCAGCTAAAACCTCAGCTTCTGTTTTACCATTTAAAAGCGCTTCAGTTTGTGCTAAAAAGTTTGATGTTAATTTATCTTGATGGTCTTGATTGCCATGCAGCGATTTAGTGAAACCTATAAAATCGGCAGGAACCAACTTAGTACCTTGGTGTATTAATTGAAAAAATGCATGTTGTGAATTTGTTCCTGGTTCTCCCCAAATTAATGTTCCTGTTTCATAATCTATAGGATTTCCGTTTCTATCTATACTTTTGCCGTTACTTTCCATAATACCTTGTTGAAGGTATGTTGCGAATTGATTTAAATACTGAGAGTAAGGTATAACCGCCTCACTTTCAGCTCCAAAAAAGTTATTATACCAAACACTAATAAGCGCCAAAACTACTGGAATATTATTCTTAAAATCTTCGTTTTTAAAATGGGTATCCATCTTATTGGCACCTTTCAATAAACTATCATAATTGTCATAACCTACGGCTAAACTAATTGACAAACCAACAGCACTCCATAATGAGAAACGGCCACCAACCCAATCCCACATCGGGAAGATATTATCCTGATCAATACCAAAGTTTTTTACAGATTCAATATTTGTTGAGACGGCTACAAAATGTTTAGCAATATCAACCTCATTAGCAGACTTTAAAAACCATTCTTTTAAGGTATTGGCATTTGAAAGTGTTTCTTGTGTTGTAAACGTTTTTGAAACGATAACAAATAACGTGGTTTCAGGGTTTAATTTTTTAATAACCTCGTTAACATGATCACCATCTACATTACTTACAAAATGCGTTGTTAAATGATTTTTGTAGTACTGTAATGAGTCTACTACCATGGCTGGGCCTAAATCTGAACCACCAATACCAATATTAACAATAGTGTCAAATGGTTTTCCAGTATATCCTTTTAGATCGCCATTTACTATTTCATTTGTAAAAGTTTCTATTTTTCGTTTTACTTTATAAACCTCTGGAACAACATTTTCTCCATCAACCTTAACATTATAAGATTCTGGCGCTCTTAAGGCTGTATGCAATACCGCTCTACCCTCCGTTTGGTTGATTATTTCTCCAGAAAACTGGCTTTCAATAGCCGCTTTAAGCTTAACATCATCTGCTAATTCTAGCAAATATTTAAAAGTTTCACTTGTTATTCTGTTTTTAGAAAAATCTACATAAAAATCATCCCATTTAATGGTGAATTTATTTGCTCTGTCTTTGTCTTCTGCAAACAAATCTTTCATGTGAACATCTTTTACATCATTAAAGTGTTCCTTTAGTTTTTTCCATGAATCTGTTGTAGTAGGATTTATATTTGGTAATGCCATGAATTACTGGTTAAGTGATATTAGATTATTATTTTGTTTTATTGTTTGTTCTGGTTGGCTTTGTTCTTCAAAAACATCTTCTAAAAAATGGATATTATCTAGGCGAATTTTTATAGGTTGAATAAATTTTAAATACTCAACTTTTAAAGAATCTGAAATAGGTTTTGCTTCGGGTAGTTTTTGTTTAAATGGGTCTACTTGTTTTCCGTTTTTCCAGAAACGATAACAAACATGTGGTCCACCTGTATTTCCAGTCATACCAACTTTTCCGATAACATCACCTTGTTTTACAAATTGGCCAACTTTAACAAGACGCTTACTCATATGTAGGTATTGGGTTTCATAAGTCGCGTTATGACGTATTTTTACATAATTACCATTACCACCTCTTCTTCTAGAATCGATGACTGTACCATTAGCCGTAGCCATAATTGGGGTGCCAATTCGTGCTGCAAAGTCAGTGCCTTTATGCGGGCGTACTTTAAATCCATAAACGGCAATACGTCTTTTTAAATTATACCGCGATGATATTCTACTAAACTTTACTGGTGCTTTTAAAAATGCGCGTCTTAAATTTTTAGCTTTATCATCAAAATAATCAATAACTCCTTTTAAAGAATCTGTTTCAAACCGAAAAGCATAAAAAGGTTCTTTATTGTGTTCAAAATAGGTGGCTTTAACATCATGTACACCAGTATAAATAGTATCATCTATGTACTTATCTGTGTAAATTACCTTAAAACGGTCGCCTTTTTGCAAACGTCTGAAATCAATGGTCCATGCATAAATATCATCCGCCAATTTATTAGTTAGTACAGCACTAACCCCTTGTTCATCTAAAGTTTCTGAAATACTACTAGTAATAATACCCGTTACTGTTTTTTCAACATATTTAATGGGTTTTCTACTTGTGTAAGCATGAATGGAATCTTGAAAATTAATTACAACATACTCTTCTAAATTGGGCTGATATATAAAACATCTTGGAATTTCTAAGGAGTCTTTAGAACATAAAAGCGTATAAGATTTTCCTATTTGGAGGCGTCTTATATCAAAAGTGTCTTTGGCTTTTTCAGCTATATGGAATATTTTTGGGTAGCCTACATGGTTACGCTCCAAAATTTCACCAAAACTATCACCTTTTTTTATAGTATCTCTTTTAACAATGTAATTATCTAAATTAAAACCAAATTCTAAAGTAGGTTCTGGCTCTTCAATTACAGCTAATTCTTTAATTAAAGCCTTTGGTTCGTCCTTACAGCCTATAAAACATATTGCCAGAGCTAAGGCTATTAAATATCTGTTCCCCAATCTTGTATTTCTTTCTCTGTCCATAAATCTGGAAAAAATATTCTTTTTTGATATTTTGGATGCATGTATTTTACCCATTCACTTCCTCCTGTAGCTTCAGCAGTTTCGCCTCCAATATTTAAATAATGATTTGCAGTATTATAATGTGCTAAAACCCATTTTATATTTACTGTATAATCGTAGTGGCGCATCGCTTTTACCAAATCTTTATTAGACTGATCTTCTTTAGGTAATGCTTTAAATTTACTCCACAAATTGTTGTATTGATAAAACTTGGTAAATCTAATAAATTCTTCTTTATAGCGCGCTTCAAAAGCCGATAATGTATAGTTTTTTTTACCTGTTTTATAATCCTTCCCAGCCGCTTGCCAATACAAATGTTCAAAGGCATGTTCGTAAGTAGAATTTCTGTCAATAGTGTCTCTGAAACGTTTATCTATAAGGTTTATAAGCTCTGTAGACGCAAATTCTATTTTTCTGTATTGAGCACTTTGAAAACCACTTGCAGGGGTTAAAGTAGTTCTAAACTTATTGTATTGATCTACATCCATACCATCTTTCATAATACTAAATGAAGAGGTTAACACATCAAAATAACGACTAATACGCATTATTTTACTTGTAAATGTGTCTGTGTCAATATTGTTATTTCTTGCTATCTGATCCATCTCAGAAAGCACCATTTTAAATAACAACTCGTTAACCTGATGATACATAATAAATACATTCTCGTCAGGAAAAACGGTGCGTTGTACTTGAAGATTTAACAGGGCTTCTGTTTGAATATAATCCCAATAATTTATGGGTTTGCTATGAAGTAAGCCTTCTAAATGCACCTCAGCATCTTGGTCTATGGCTTCGTATTTTTCTTTAAGTTGGTTGGTTATTTTAGAGTTCAAAATGTCTTAATTATTAACAACTATTTTAAAAGGATGTTTTAGTCCTTTAAAAGCTTCTAAGTCTGCTCTTAAAGAGCCAACAGCCAAATCTGCCTTGATTCGTAAAGGTACTTTATTTTTATCTTTAGACACCCATAGTGTTAAACTTTCTTCCTCCTTAAACACACGTCCTGCCATAACATAAGGTCTAAATTTTAAAGACTCAACATTGCCAAATTCAGTATCAATAGTTTCTTCTCCAAGATATTTCAATTTAAAACCATAATTCTCTTCATCAAAAAACATATCAATCTTTACCTCATCGCCAACTTTTAGCTGATCAGTCTCCAAATTATTACGCAAATAATAAAAGGTAGAAACCATATCTTGTATATTGGGTTTGGTGTCAATTACCTTTTTTGTTTTTTTCTTTTTATTATAAATATGTGCTTTATGGTTTACTTGGTCAAAATCTATTTCTAAATCTTTAGTATGCCCGCCTTCGTCAATATTTCTAACAAATTTATAAGGCATTATAGAGTCCTTATCAAAATAGCTTTCATACCTATCTTTCACCTTAAAAAACCATTTTATCATACCCGTAGTCCAGCCCTTACCAACCACATGATACACCTCTTTATTCTCAATTTTTGCGTCTTTTACGGTAAGTGTTGCATTGCCTGCCTTAAGCCAGTTACTATAGCTCATTTTAAATTTAAACCATTCGCCAGCAGTAAATGCCGATTCTTCCTGAGCAAAAGTCATCTGCATTGACATTACAGCGATACATATAAGTAGAATTCTTTTCATTTTCCCTTGCGTAATTGCTATGTAACTCCTCAGTGTTACATTTTATTGTTTTAGTAAGAAATTACAATTACTGTTCCAAAAATAAAAATTTAATTGTATTAGCTATGGTAAAGCGGGTTATAGTTCTATTAGATTAACATAAATTAACGGTTTATCTTAGTTTTTAGGTCGTTACCGCAAGGGTTGGGCTTTTTGTTGCAACTTTTTTGCGTGTACCTCACTAAAAGGATTTGCTCTGGAATCCCTAACAAAATAAGCCCTATTAATTTAAATTAATAGGGCTTATTTAAAGTAACTCCTTTTAAAGCGTCCCTCTTTTGGCCTGTTCGCGCTCAATAGATTCAAAGAGTGCTTTAAAATTTCCAGCACCAAAACCTCTTGCACCCATACGCTGAATAATTTCAAAAAACAACGTTGGCCTATCTTGAACAGGTTTTGTAAATATTTGTAACAAATAGCCTTCTTCATCGGCATCAATCATAATACCCAAGCTTTTTAAAGCTTCAATATCTTCGCGCAGTTCATGACTATGTTCTTCTAACCTTCCAGGAACTGCTCTATAATATTCTTCAGGTGGCGTAGACAAAAACTCAATACCTCTGGCTCTTAAAGCACTTACGGAAGTAATGATATCATCTGTAGCAACAGCAATATGCTGCACACCTGAACCTTCATAAAAATCAAGATATTCCTCTATTTGAGAGCGTTTTTTGCCTTTTGCTGGTTCATTAATTGGGAATTTTATCCGTCCGTTACCATTACTCATTACCTTACTCATTAAAGCTGAGTATTCTGTATGGATTTGCTTATCATCAAAAGATAAAAAGTTTTCAAAACCCATAACATCTTCATACCATTTTACCCATGTATTCATCTGTCCCCAACCTACGTTGCCAACCATATGATCAATAAACTTTAAACCTATTGGTTCTGGATTATAATCCGATTTCCATTCTTCGAAGCCTGGTAAAAATGTTCCCTTATAGTTTTTACGTTCTACAAACATGTGTACCGTTTCTCCATAGGTATATATACCCGCTCTTACCACTTCACCATGTTCGTCTTTTTCAACAACAGGTTCCATATACGATTTGGCACCTCTGCTAGTCGTTTCTTGATATGCTTTTCTTGCATCTTCAACCCAAAGCGCTATTACTTTTACACCGTCGCCATGCTTTACAATGTGCTCGTTTATTGGTGATTTACTAGAAAGTGGTGTCGTTAAAACTAATTTTATTTTATCTTGTTTTAGCACATAGCTTACGGAGTCTTTAGACCCTGTTTCCAAACCTTTATAGGCATATGATTGAAACCCAAATGCTGTTTTATAAAAGTGTGCAGATTGCTTTGCGTTACCTACATAGAATTCTAAATAGTCTGTTCCTAAAAGTGGTAAAAAATCTTGTGCCCCTTCAAATATTTTTTCTAAACCGTAGTTTACTGATTTTATGTCTTTACTCATTCTATTAATGTTTATTCGTTTATGAGTTTAATTGTTTATTCGTAAAGTTTAAAACTTAACTTTTATTTTCTAGCCCTGATTGAAGTGGTATCCTTTTTTGTTTTCTCAAAAAAGATATAACGTAAAGCAGGAAATAGCTTCTAGTCAAAAAATTATTCCAACCAAGATTTATAATAACTGTCATCAGCTATTTTCATAGCTTCTTCAGTTACCATTAATGGTTTAAAGGTGTCTACCATTACTGCTAATTCATCGGTTTTTGTTTTTCCAATGCTGCGTTCTGCGGCTCCAGGGTGAGGACCATGTGGAATTCCTGCCGGATGTAATGAAATATGACCTGCATCAACATCATTTCTGCTCATAAAATCACCATCTACATAATACAACACCTCATCTGCATCGATATTGCTGTGATTATATGGAGCCGGAATAGATTGTGGATGATAATCATAAAGACGAGGGACAAACGAGCAAATTACAAACGCAGTTGTTTCAAAGGTTTGATGTATTGGTGGTGGTAAATGAATACGCCCTGTTATAGGTTCAAAATCGTGAATTGATAGTGCATACGGATAATTAAATCCATCATATCCCACAACATCAAAAGGATGAGAATCATAAACCATATCGAAGATTTCATCTTTCTTTTTTACTTTAATTAGAAAATCTCCTTTTTCGTTATTTGTTTCTAACTCGTATGGACGACGAATATCTCGCTCGCAAAAAGGAGCGTGTTCTAACATTTGTCCAAACCAATTTCGATACTGTTTTGGTGTGTAAATTGGTGCATGAGATTCTACAATAAACAAACGATTATCTTCTGTATCAAAATCTATTTTGTAAATGATTCCCCTTGGGATAATTAAGTAATCTCCGTATTTAAAATCTAAATTCCCATAAATGGTTCTTAACTTCCCTGTTCCTTTATGAATAAAAATCATTTCATCGGAATCTGTATTTTTATAAAAATACTGAGTTGTAGATTTTCTTGGTGCTGCTAAGGCTATATGGCAATCTGAATTGGTTAAAACAATTTTTCTGCTTTCTAAAAAATCGTCTTCCGGTGCTACTTGAAAGCCACGCAATCGATAAGACTGAATGTTATTCGCTTTCGAGATTTTTGGAGCTACACTGTATTGAGAACGAATTTCTTTGACTTGTGTTGGTCTTTGCTCGTGATATGAATTGGTTGACATGCCATCAAATCCAACTGTGCCAAATAACTGTTCATAATATAAACTGCCATCTGGCTTTCTAAATTGAATATGCCGCTTATGCGGAATATTCCCTAATTTATGGTAAAAAGGCATACTTTAAAATTTAAAAAATGAATATTAAATGCGGTCTTAAGTTAAGCTTAAGTTGTTAAATAACTACTATTTATAAAGATACAAAAAGTATGCTCATTCAGGATTCCTCTTGATGAGATAGTGAAGATATGATAGTAAGTCTTTCCAAAAGGGTTTCATAACAAAACAAATATCTGTAAAAAATATTGATAATTACGTTGTAAATAATTTTTAGAAGATTTCCGCCTAAGCGGAAATAAAAAAACAAAAAACGCTTAGAACCAAAAACCAATATTAAAAAACCAATTACTCGCTCGTTGTTCTGGAGAATAACTATATTTTGTTTGAATAGGCCCTAAAAACGTTTCAATGGCATACCCTATTGCATAACCTCTGTAATCCGGAAGCGAAAACCACTCGCCCGAATCAAAAATATTATTATCTATATTGGCCCAATTTCCTTCTAAAGTAATATGGTGATTTTTAAAAACCTCAAAATCTGCTATTGCAGACGCTTTAACATAACTGTTACCTGTTAAGGAAATAAAATCATAACCCAAAAATGAGATAAAATTATTTATTAAATTATTGCCATAACCACCAATTGCAAAATCAAGTGTTCTATTAGATTTATCTCCTAATTTAAATCCGCCACTAGTTTGTAAATTAAACGCTAATTTATCTGAAGCACTAAAAGCATATCCTATATCTGCTTTGGCAATTGAAAAATCTTCAAAATCTTCCACAAAGCTAGAAGCATACAAGTATATATTTAAATCACCATTAAAGTACACTCCTTTTTTAGGGAAGTATTTATTATCATAGGTATCGAATTTTAAATTTCCAAAAAGACTTATATAGTCTGTTTTTTCCAATAAAAACTCTTCGTTTGGATTGTTTCCAAAAATAGTTTGAGAATTTATTTCCAATCGTTTATGTTCAACTCCTGCACTTAAGGCAAAATCGCGTCTAAACAGGGTTTGCAAATAAAACTGATTGGTTTGGTCTCTTAAGTTTACATCAATCTTGTTGAGCCCCGAAGTCATTATTTGGTCATTATCTAAAACTAATTGTGCACTTATATTTTTGTTAAACTGGTTGTATCTAGATTTTAATCCTATACTCCAATGGAAACCTTTATCAATTAAATACTCAAAATTGTAACGCACATTATCTCCTAAAATAATATCTAAAGAGCCAACATCATTTTTAAAAAATAACTTCTTTTTTGTTAAGTTTATTAGCGCCGCACTTTTATATAAATCATCATAATGAAGCCCAAGCTTTAAAAATGTATTTACCTGTGTCTCTATTACAGAAGCGAGCAAATCATATCCTTCTTTATTTGGTGAGTCCTTGAGTTCATATTCAAAAGCATCAAAATTATTTGTAGCTACCAAATTATTGACGCCTTTACTAAAATCTTTATAGCTTATTTTTTTATTGCTCTTTAATTTTAGCTTACCCAAGATATAGGCTCTTGTATAGTTATTATTACCACTCACTTTTGTAGTATTAATAGTGATGCTATCTATGGATTTTAAATTTATTTGTTGATTAATATTCGGTTTATTCGAAGACAAGCTCCTTAATACACTCAATTTAGACAATGCAGCAAATTCACCAACCTTAATAATGTTGTTGCCTTCATCAAATGAAACGACATTAAAATCTTTTATATTAGGTTTAATATAAATATCGGTTTTTTCAATCTTTAACTTCATGTCGTTAATCGTTCTGAAGTTATTAATTTGAAATAAAAGCTCTGGAGCAGAAGTAAGTTCTTCACGACTTGCTAATCCATCTTGAACATCAACTCCAATAATAATATCCATGCCCTTAGCCCTCAATTCGTCAACAGGATAGTTATTCACTACACCGCCATCAATTAATATTTCATCATTAATCGTTACAGGTTGAAATAAAGAAGGTAAGGCGCCACTTGCCATAATAGACTGTGTTAAGTTACCTTTATCTAAAATGACTTGCTTTCCGTTTTCAACATTTGTTGCAATACAGAAAAAAGGTATTGGCAGCTTACTAAAATCATCAACTGTATTGACATGAATTAGAAGTTTTAAAAGCAAACCATAAGTGTTTTGACCTCTTGAAAGTGCAGAAGGTAATTTGATTTTAAAACTATTAAACGGGAGTTTTACAGCATACTTTTCCATATTATCTCGTTCACTAAAAGCCGTGGAAGATCTTGGTAAAGCGTCGTTAATAATATTATCAAAATCTACGTTTTGGAAAATAGAATCGAGTTGCTTCCCTGAATAGCCTGAAGCATATAACGCTCCAATTATAGAACCCATACTTGTTCCTGCAACATAGTCTACTTGCACCCCTAAACTATCAATAATTTTTAAAACACCAATATGCGCTAAACCTTTTGCACCGCCGCCACTTAGCACCAAACCTACTTTTGGCCTAAGGTTTTCTTGCGCTTTATTTTGCGCCTTCGCGAAAAATGTAGCGATTAAGAATAAGGTTAATATGATTCTTTTTTGTTTCAAATAATTGTTTTATTTATGACCTACAAGAGGTCTTAAACCTTTTGATGTCATTACGTTTTATGATAATAATTATAAACTTTCTCTGCCCGCGAAACCCCTACAACAGCTTCCAACTCATCTAACTTTGCATTAGCAACACGTTTAGCCGATTTAAAATGCCTTAATAATTCAACAACCGTTTTTTCTCCAACGCCAGAAATGGTTTCTAGTTCTGTATTTAATGCTGTTTTACTGCGTTTATTTCTGTGATGTTCAATTCCAAAACGGTGCGCTTCGTTTCTTAATTGTTGGGTGATTTTAAGCGTTTCGCTTTTTTTATCTAAATATAAGGGAATTGGATCGTCTGGATAAAACAATTCTTCCAAACGCTTTGCAATTCCGATTATAGCAATTTTTCCTCTTAAATTTAAAGCGTCTAAGCTTTTTAATGCTGATGACAGCTGTCCTTTACCGCCATCAATGATAATAAGTTGTGGCAACGGTTGATCTTCTTCAAGCAACCGTTTGTATCTGCGATAAACCACTTCTTCCATGGATGCAAAATCATCAGGACCTTCAACGGTTTTAATATTAAAATGTCGATACTCTTTTTTACTTGGTTTCCCGTTTTTGAATACTACACAAGCAGCTACAGGATGTGTCCCTTGAATGTTTGAATTATCAAAACACTCGATATGTCTTGGCTCTTCTGAAAGACGTAAATCCACCTTCATTTGTGCCATGATTCTGTTTGCGTGTCTATCAGGATCGACAATTTTCATTTGTTTGAAACGCTCCATTCTAAAATACTTCGCGTTTCTGAGTGATAAATCTAAGATGTGCTTTTTATCCCCTAACTTAGGAACGGTCACTTTTAAGTCTTCCCCCAAATCGACTTTAAAAGGGACATATATTTCTTTGGAATTAGAATTAAAACGCTGCCTTATTTCTGTAATGGCAAGTTGTAATAATTGCAAATCGGTTTCGTCCAATTTCTTTTTTATCTCTAAGGTATGTGAACGGATGATAGAACCATACGACAATTGTAAAAAGTTAACATAGCCATAACTTTCATCACTCATAATAGAAAACACATCTACATTACTAATCTTAGGGTTTACAATGGTCGATTTTGCTTGATAATTCTCTAGAACTTGAACTTTTTCTTTTATTTTTTGAGCCTCTTCAAACTGCATGTTTTCTGCAAACTGTTTCATTTGTATTTTAAACTGAGACAATGAATCTTTAAAATTCCCTTTTAAAATATCTTTTATAGCTTTAATATTATCATTGTACTCCGCTTCGGTTTCTAAAGCTTCGCAAGCGCCCTTACAATTTCCTAAATGGTATTCCAAACAAACTTTATACTTTCCTGCCTCGACTTTTTCTTCGGATAAATTAAAGTTACAATTCCTTAAACTATACAACCCTTTAATTAAATCTAATAAAATATGAACAGTCTTTCCGCTTGTATAAGGTCCAAAATATTCACTACCATCTTTAAAAACGCGACGTGTTGAAAATACTCTTGGGAAACGTTCTTTTTTTATGCAAATCCATGGGTACGACTTGTCGTCTTTAAGCAATACATTATAACGAGGTTTATGTTTTTTTATTAAGTTGTTTTCTAGTAATAGCGCATCAGTTTCTGTTTCAACAACAATGTGTTTTATGTTCGCTATTTTTTTAACCAACACGCGGGTTTTACCATTTTCGTGGGTCTTGGTAAAATAGGAACTGACCCGCTTTTTTAAGTTTTTTGCTTTCCCGACATAAATAATAGTCCCTTCTTTATCATAATATTGATAAACTCCAGGCTGATTTGGTAAAGTTTTTAATTGTATCTCTAAATTGGGGACATCCATTGTTGTAAAGGTACTTGTTTTAATGTTTTTCTTGCCGAAATTACATACGATTTAACATTTTGAAATTTTAAAAGATTTTTATTTGTTGAATCGATTAATTATTTACATTGCGCCACTTTTTAAAAATATTAAATGGTTTTAAAGGAGTATTAATTATGGTTTAAAAAATGAGTAAAAAAATTGTAGGACGTGTTGATATTGTTGATTTCCCGAAACTGGGTTTATTCGATATTGACGTAAAAATGGATACGGGTGCTTATACATCCACCATACACTGTTCTGAAATTATTGAAAGAGATAATGCATTGCTTTGTATTTTTAATAGTGACGTGCATAAAAACTTCGGTAAAACTGAAATTATTTTTGATACTTTTTGGCGAACTGATGTGAAAAGCAGCAACGGTTTTAAGGAAAATAGATATAAGGTGAAATCTGAAGTTATATTTTTTGGTAAAACGTACAAGATTAACTTAACTTTAAGCACCAGAGACGCTATGAAATTTCCTGTCCTTATTGGCAGGCAATTTTTAAGACAAAAATTTATGGTAGACGTAGATTTGGAAAACGTTTCATATAACACTAATTGTAAACAGCAGCATGAATATAGTAATACTATCTAGAAACGCGAATTTATATTCCACGGAACGCCTGATCGAGGAGGGTGAAAAAAGGGGGCATAAAATGGAAGTGATTGACCCTCTTAAGTGCGATATTATTATTGAAAAAGAGAAGCCTACCATTTATTATAAAGATAGATACTTAGACTATGTGGATGCCATAATACCTAGAATTGGAGCTTCGGTTACGTTTTACGGTTGTGCTGTGGTTAGGCAGTTTGAAGAAATGGGTGTTTTTACCATCGTTACTTCTGATGCTATTCAACGTTCTAGAGATAAACTACGCAGTTTACAGCGCTTGAGTAAAGCTGGAATTGGTATGCCTAAAACCGTATTTACAAACTACTCTAGAGATGTAGAAGAGGTGATTGAGCATGTAGGTGGAACGCCAGTAATTATTAAACTTTTAGAAGGCACACAAGGTTTAGGTGTTGTTTTAGCAGAAACTAAAAATGCTGCAGAATCGGTTTTAGAAGCGTTTAATGGGTTGCAAGCGAGAGTAATTGTTCAAGAATTTATAAAAGAAGCTGGTGGCGCCGATTTACGTGCCTTAGTTGTTGATGGACAAGTGGTAGGTGCTATGAAACGCCAAGGTAAAGAAGGTGAATTTCGTTCTAATTTACACCGTGGTGGTTCTGCACATATTATAAAACTAAGTCATGATGAATTGAAGTTAGCCATGAATGCTTCACAAGCTTTAATGTTGCCTGTTTGTGGTGTGGATATGTTGCAGTCTGCAAGAGGCCCTTTGTTATTAGAAGTAAATTCAACGCCTGGTTTAGAAGGTATTGAAACTGCCACAGGACGCAATATTGCTAAAGCGATTATTGCTTTCATAGAAAAAAACAAACACTAAGATGACTCAAGTAAATGATGATGGTTTAACTATTCTGGACGAATTTATAAAACCTGGAGAAAGTAAAGAAGTTAATTTCGATGTAGCGAATTTGCACACCTCATCTCCAGTAAATGTTCCTGTTATTATCGAGCGCTCTAAAAAACCAGGACCAACAGTTTTATTTACAGCTGGCATACATGGTGATGAAGTTAATGGCGTTGAAATTGTGAGACAGCTTATTGCTAAAGGTATCAATAAACCCAAATGCGGTACTGTTATTTGTATGCCTGTTATTAATATTTTTGGATTCATAAATTTAAAACGTGAGTTTCCTGATGGACGAGATTTAAACCGCGTATTTCCTGGAAGCACTTCGGGTTCTTTAGCTGGCAGAGTGGCTTATAAACTGATGCATGATATTATTCCTCATGTTGATTTAATTATAGATTTTCATACAGGTGGTTCTGGCAGATTTAATGCACCGCAGTTACGTTATTCAAAAGAGAATAAAGAACTAAACGACTTAGCTAAAGTATTTGGAGCTCCTTTTGTTTTGTATTCCAAAAATGTATCAAAATCCTTCAGAACGACTTGCTATAAATTAGGAAAACCTTTATTGCTTTTTGAAGGTGGTAAATCATTCCATATAGATGATAATGTTACCAACTCTGGAGTAAACGGCTCCAAACGGATTTTAAAACATTTAGGTATGTTGAAAACCGCTTTTAAAGCGTCTGAGCCTAAAAAAGAGTGTGTTTTTGTTGATGAAAGCAAATGGCAGCGTGCTAAATATTCTGGTATGTTTAAAGCTTCTATTGCCATTGGTTCTTTGGTTAAAAAAGATGCTGTTTTAGGAAATATCACCGATCCTTACGGTAAATTTAATTATTTTGTAAAAGCTTCAAACGAAGGCTATATTATCAATGTAAATGAATCGCCAATTGTTTATCAAGGTGATGCTTTGTTTCACATTACTACGAAACTTAAAAAGTAGTGTATGACTAAAAAAGAGCTACGGAAAACATATAAAGCACATCGTAAAGATTTGTCTGAAAATCAAATTGAAGATTTGAGTTTAGCCATTTCAAATCAAATTTTAAAGCTACCTATTTGGGATAATTCTTTTTACCATATTTTTTTAGCGATTGAAGAACAGAAAGAAGTGAATACCGATTATGTTTTGAATATTCTATCTGGTAAAGACAAAAACATTCTGATTTCTAAAAGTGATTTTGAAACAGGTAATATGACACATTTTCTTTTAACTGATAGTACACTAATAAAGAAAAACGACTACAATATCCCTGAACCTATTGATGGTATTGAGATTTCAAATGATAAAATTGAAGTTGTTTTTGTCCCGCTTTTAGCTTTTGATTCAAAAGGACATCGTGTTGGTTATGGAAAAGGTTTTTACGATCGATTTTTAGCTAATTGTAAACCTGAAACTGTGAAAATTGGACTTTCTTTTTTTGATCCTGAAGATGAGATTAATGATATTCTTGAAAGTGATGTAAGGTTGGATTATTGTGTGACTCCAAATAAAAATTATGCTTTCTAAATTAAAACTCTAGGTTTTAATTTAGTATTTGACTTCTTAATTATTCGAAAACGCCTTCTTATTAAATACAATTAGCATTATAAAGCCAGTACTAATAGCCATATCGGCTATATTAAAAACAGGATCGAAAAAGCTAAATCGTTTTCCGCCATAAAAAGGAAACCATTGTGGTAAGTCTATTTCAAATAATGGAAAGTGTAACATATCTACAACTTTACCGTGCAGTAAGTTATCATAACCTCCTGCCTCAGGTATAAAATTGGCCACTTGATAATAACTGTCTTCAAACAAAACACCATAAAACACAGAATCAATAATATTTCCAAGAGCACCTGAAAAGATTAAAGCTATGGCGACAATTAATATTTTAGAACTCTGCTTTTTTGTGGCATCATACAACCAGTAGCCGATTCCAAAAATAGCTACAATTCTAAATGAAGTTAATATTACTTTGGCCGTCCTATCTGATATGAAAGATACGAAATCACTAATTTTTGTACCCCAAGCCATTCCGTCATTTTCAACAAATATAATTTCAAACCAACTGAAAACATCAACACTTTCTTGCAGAACAAAGTGGGTTTTTATATATATTTTACTAATCTGGTCGATTAGTAAAATAATTATAATTAAGATTATGGGTTTTTTTAATGACATCCTTAAAAAATAAAAACGTCTCAATAATTTTGAGACGTTTCAAATATATAATTTAATATATGATTATTGCATGTTTTTAGCTTCAATACTCAACGTAGCATGAGGTACTAATTCTAATCTTTTTTTATTGATGAGTTTTCCTGTAACACGACAGACACCAAACGTTTTATTTTCAATACGAATAAGTGCGTTTTTTAAATCACGGATAAATTTTTCTTGACGGATGGCTAATTGAGAATTCGATTCTTTACTCATCACAGCACTACCTTCATCAAAAGCTTTAAATGTTGGAGATGTGTCTTCGGTACCATTATTATGATCATTCATATAGGCGCTTTTTATAAGCTCTAAATCGTGTTGAGCTTTTTCTATTTTCTCTATTATTAGCACTTTAAAGTCTGCTAAATCTGCATCCGGATACCTTACGTTAGCTTCTCCCATAATTTTAATGTTTTTGTATAAATAGTTTGGTATGTACATCATCGAAATCAATTTCTATGCCATCCTCTAATTTATCTATTATTGCAAGTTCGTTTGTTAATGTTTCTGATTTTATATATGTAATATTAGCATTAATAGCCATTTCTATATGCTCCCCTTTTTGAAAAGTAACATCAATTCTATCTGTAACTTCAAAACCTGAATCTTTACGTAAGTTTTGAATTCTATTTATCAGCTCTCTTGCAATGCCTTCTTTTCGTAAATCATCTGTAATGGTTACATCTAATGCTACTGTAATAGCACCTTCATTTGCAACCAACCAACCTTCAATATCTTGTGAGGTGATTTCTACATCTGTACGTTCTAAAGTAATAATTTTTCCATTTACTTCGACGTCTAAAATACCATTTTGTTCAATTTCTTTAATGTCGTCAGATGTAAAGTTATTAACTACCTGAGCTACAGCCTTCATGTCTTTTCCAAATCTAGGCCCAAGCACTTTAAAATTTGGTTTTATCTGTTTTACCAAAATATCAGAAGCATCTTCTAAAACTTGAATTTCTTTAACATTAACCTCTGATTTTATAAGGTCTGCAACCGCTAATATTTCATTTTTTTGAGATTCACTATCTACAGGAATCATTATTTTTTGTAAAGGTTGTCTTACTTTTATTTTTTCTTTGGCTCTTAATGACAACACTAAAGATGATATGGTTTGAGCACTTTCCATCTTGTTCTCGAGAGACTTATCAACATAAGCTTCTTCAAAAACAGGGAAATTTGCTAAATGCACACTCTCAAAAGTCTCTTTTCTGGTCACCTTGTTTAAATCCAGATACAATCTATCCATAAAGAAAGGTGCTATTGGCGCACCCAACTTAGCAATAGTTAACATGCATGTGTAAAGCGTTTGGTATGCTGAAATTTTATCTTCTTGGTAATCACCCTTCCAGAAACGTCTTCTACTTAAACGAACAAACCAGTTACTCACATAATCTTGTGTGAAATCTGAAATAGCTCGAGCGGCCTTTGTTGGTTCATAATCTGCATAAAAAGCATCTACTTTCTTGATTAAAGAGTGCAATTCAGACAAAATCCAACGGTCTATTTCTGGTCTTTCACTTAAAGGGATATCGGCTTCACGATAGTTGAAGTTATCTAGATTAGAATATAACTGAAAAAACGAATACGTATTATAAAGTGTTCCGAAAAACTTACGCTTTACTTCCTCAATACCCTCTAAATCAAATTTTAAATTATCCCAAGGGTTTGCGTTTGATATCATGTACCAACGCGTAGCATCGGCACCATAATTCCCTAAAGTTTCAAAGGGGTCTACAGCATTCCCTAAACGTTTAGACATTTTTTGT
>Ga0213861_10001409_pt1 | contig 21212 bp, 42 predicted proteins | sample PICome_4_FD_160110 | JGI IMG/M metagenome (GOLD analysis project Ga0213861, IMG submission 160110) | Coastal seawater microbial communities near Pivers Island, North Carolina, United States - PICO131 | ecosystem: Environmental > Aquatic > Marine > Coastal | place: USA: North Carolina... | reverse complement strand
TTCAGAAGCAAGGGCTATGGCTACGTAAAGCATTAGATATACTCATTGCCTCCGAATCACTCAGCTTCGACACCGATGAAGAAGAACAAGAATACTATCAGATGCAAGTCATCACACTAGGCCTCAACAAAAACCAAACCAAATAAAACCATGAAAACAAAACACGTATGCACACGTTGTAACAATAGCGATATACATTTCGCAGCCGACGCAGTGTGGGATGGATATAAATTCATCATTGAAAATATAAACGAATGCTACTGCAATGACTGTGGCGACGAAGTGGGCTGGGATATGATCAGCGTTGAAGATTAACACAAATACTTAAATATATACACCCATCGTGGCTAACTGCTGCGGTGGGTTTTTTTGTGTTGCCGCCCTGGGTTGCTACTTTGGTAACTACTTCGGCTCGCTGCGCGAGCGACGGGCGCAAGCGCCCTGTCCTTTTGTTGGGTGTTCTTTCTGTCTTCTAGATAGAGAGAGCGCCGCCTCACCTTCTTGGTTGTGGTGGCTAACTTAACCAACCAAATAACAATATGAGTAAATTAGTATTAGCATCAAATCCAAACATGGCCGAAGCATTAGTAAAAAAAGTACCCGAGTTCCGCAACGCAGAAGTCATCGGGTTCACCAAGGATGTCCGTGAAACCATCAAAGATAAAACCGTACTGACGAGTTACATTCCTGACAACATGGTTCACCTACCCGAACAAGTTGTACTATGTGCATGCTCACTACGTAAAGAGACACAAGACCTACTACCAGTAGACGAGCTAACATGGAATCTGCGACCATATATCGCCTTCAAAGCTAATCAGTTAGACAACGAAGAAGCCAAGCTTAATTGGTAATCAAAAATCAGTCCCCAATCGCACACCATGCATATTTCTTAACATATATTCTTGGTGTGCGATAATTAGCCATTAAATGTCACCCCACACATAAACAACATGTGTATAAACACACCAAATAAACAAAATGATTGAATATGAAGTTATAGATAAACTAAATGGCTACGCCAACATGGAAGACAAAGTGTATATCAAATTCACTAAGTATCCTGAAGAATGGAAGAAACCAATTCGCCTTTTAAGTTGCTTAGAATCAAGGAGATCAATGAGAGTTCGTGCAGTGTACGACGTCAATGAACACGGCCTAAAAGAATACTTAAGTAATGATCGTGTCAGTGAAATGGAAACAGGTGAAATCCCAGAAAGAACAGTAGAACAAATAGCTTTGTACTGTAAACACAAAGACTTATTAGAAACCAGATTCCCATATCATAACAATAATGCCATCGCACTATACATGCCATCAGAGCTAGAAGATAGCATACAAGCGGAAGCATCATGTCCAAGATATTCATTCGTGAGTGGCCAGTACAAGCCAGATTGTAAGATAACCAAAGATATGATTCACAACATCATTAATGACAAAATTAAAGCTTGGAGCTTCCTTTGTTATCACAATGACAAACTGTCATAAAATTTCATCACCTGTATCCAAATAGCAGCATATTGTGTCAAGGAGACACCCAGAGGTCCGAAGTGGTCCCTCCAGTACCAATAGCAGGCCAAGGCAGCACGTAGCAATTACATCCCTCGTGAGGAATGTAGCTTTTGAAAACGTAAGTAAAAAGCACGCATTGGTAAATGACGCAATAGCTAATAGTTAGTCGTCATACACCAAAATGTAATTGGTTTGTAGGTAATAGTAATCCTACCAGGTGATACCCCTTTGAAGCCTAAATTAGAGGCTTCCCCCAAAGAAACGGCACCATTGTGCCTGTATATATACAAAGATGAAAAGCATACAAGAATACTGGAGTGAATCTCCAGAGACAACAGAAGAAGTGACCATGAAGCGTAAGCTCGAACAGCTTGAGCTCGATGGTCGTCGCGTAGTGATGGAGGCAAAGCATAAGCACAGCTCAGCCGTTGATGAACAAGACAGTTACATCAAAGGTGCAGTAAATGCCCCATGTCCATCATTCTCCAAAATCGCAGATCACATTGACCACGTTCAATGCGCTGCAAACAAACTAGATAAATACACGACAGCGTTCAACGCGCTGTTCCCAACCGAATAATAATACAATGCCCGCTAGATATATTAAAGTAAATAACGGTGTAAGCACCCAAGTCATCGAGACTGAGGCTGCCACCATCGACGAGCTGTTCACCAATGAATTCCGTGAGGACTTCAACATTTCGAGCAGCGGTAAACCCACCATCAACGGAGCTGCAGTAAGTGGTGACACGCCTATCCAGGCTGACGTCACTGTTGGCTTCATCAATGGCGCATCGTCTAAGTCATAACGATTTGGGCGCTGTGGCATACTTTGTTCTTTGCATAGTGATTTATTCATTAAGCAATTGCCACAGCGCCCTCCCAATACCTATGAGAAATCTATACCTCACCGAAGTCAAAGACGGTCAGACACTACTTCACGAAGTCAATTTCAAGACGACAATTGACCCAGAAGTGCTGATGTCCACCACCCTAGTGCAAGAAACCAAGCACTTCTATTACGACAACCGCAAGTTCCAACAATCAGTTTACGTTGAAGCAGGATTAGTGACTCAAGTTATCAAATGCGAAACACTGTATTGGCAAATCCCACTCAAATACGACGAAGTAAACGACATCTTCAAGGTTCATACATGTGATCTTGATGAACGTGAACAGCACAAGATTGGCATAGAAAATTGCACACTGATTATTCACACGGGTATTAATGCTCGCGATCAATACAACATGTATATCTGCAACAAAGACAAACGCAGCCCAATGGTGACCAATATATATGCAGACGGAAGATTGTGCGTCCCACTGAACTTTGACGTAACCACCCCACCAGAAAACATCATCGCATTACTTGAATCATGCGATGGAAATTCAGACCTACTAACCGACCACGAATCAGGCAATAGCGATAGTTACGCAACTATCCCATTATACCTGAAAAACGGCATTACGTACGCAAAACCGTACACAGAACATCCATTAAATCATGAGAAGCATAAATACCTCAAACATCAGAATGACTTTAGCTGAGATCGAAGCTGAAATGATTGAACAAGGACTGAACAAAAACAAAATTGTAAAGTTCATCGAAACCGTCAAAGCAAAAAAATCCAAACACTTACCACTCACCAACACACTACGTGCGTTAGCACCAGGCATTGAATCATGAAAACAATCGACAATATCACACTCATCGGAGCTGGCGGTACTGGCAGCATGCTACTACCCGCCCTTGTTCCATCATATAATGTAGAAATCTATGATGGTGACGACTACGAGGAGAAAAACATCACACGGCAAATCTTCAGCGCAAATAGTATCGGGGTCAATAAAGCCACTACACTCGCTGCTGTGTTCAATAACGGACATAAAGAAGTGACCGCAGTGCCAGAGATGATCAATGGCAGTGAGTCAATCTCAGGTGATACTATCATCTGCTGCGTTGATAACAATGACGCAAGACTTGCAGCCCAACAACTATCAGATGCGCACGATGTTCCGCTGATTGTATGTGGCAATGAAGAATGGGAACCAATGGCCTGGCTCTACCTACCTGAATACAAGTACACCCAAGTAAACCCATACAAGCGTTGGGATTTAGGCAACTTAACTGAAGGCAGACAATTCACGTGCGCTGGCACAAAAGTTATCGAAGAAAACGTTCAAATGCCAGCAGCCAACTACTGCGCAGGAGGCAATGCACTACACATCCTCGAGTCACTACGCACTTGCACCAAAACCAGCAATTACGTTGCGGAAGTTATCAGCACACCATGGCCCATCTTTAAAACAATCAAGCAAATCGAACCATGAATAAAAAGGAAATCAAAGAATTCATCAAAAAACATGATACGTGGCATCATACATTCCATTCTATCTTCAAATGGTATGAAGATGCAGTTAGTTTAGGTATTTATCCAGACAACCTAGACCTTGTAATAATTGATCAATTAAAAATAGATAAAGAAGAAGACAACTTCACAAGTGATCATGTCCAAACAGCAAAAGATATCATCAATATCAATGCTAGATTGAATCTAAGTGATCACAGAGACTTCATGCCAAGTATACTTCCATACGAAGTCACTCAACACTATCCAGTTGTAAGAGTAGTTAGGAAAGTAAAACAATACAGTGATGAATGGGATGAAAGTTCAGATAATAAAAACTGCGCTAGAGCTCTCAAAATGTGCAAAACCGTCACCAATATATACGCTGTAGAAGAAGATAACGCAGTGCAACACTTCACTTATCACGCGAAAACAGGCTACACTCAATTGTCCTACTCTACACAGGTTGACAATGTATCCATTGACTACAACAGCGTTACAGCAGAAGAAATGCTACTTCCTCATGATGAGGTGATTAGCATAGAAAAAAATACTAATCTGCAAGATACCACTCTTATGTGGAAGCACCATGACTTCGTATCAATTGCTGAGCTACTAATCAGTGTATCAGATGACTTAAGGGATATCAATGAAGGAAACAGCAGCATGAACAAACAAGACGTAGTTGATCAATCAGAAACCTACAAAGCACTAAACAGCATCTACGGTGAGAGTGAATCAGTCAAAAAATACAAAGTAACACCAGAAATCGTAAAATTAGAAACAGCATGAAAACAACAGAAACATTAGAAGATCAAATCGAGTATTCAGTTGCTGACATCACATACAATGTCGTCATAACAGAAGAATACAAAGCAGTAGGGATCCAAAACAAGCTACCACTACTCCCTTTAAGCTTATACCAGCAAATCACAAGCTGGCTCACAGATGTAACCGAGACACACGATACGGAAGGTGTATGCTCACTCACTGTAGTGGACAATAAATGGAAAGTGATTGTATGGCATCAAGATGCACCATGCTCTCTACACGTTGATTTTGACGAATCATTAGATAAAAACCAAGCACTCATTGATGATGCCACTCGTAATGCACTCAAAAAAGTACATTGCACCATCCACAGCCACAACAAAGCACCAGCAAGTCAGTCAAGCAATGACGAGAAAGACGAAAAGACAAAGCCAGGTTGGCACATCACTGTTGGAAATTGCAACAGCAAGAAATACACAACCCACGCTCGATTCAACATCAACAAAGATGCTGAGTATGGCACTGCACCAGAGAATCTCGGCAAAAAAGTAGAAGAAGCTCACCAAGAGTTCATCAACGTTGACCTCGATGTCATCATTGAAGCTGTAGATTCCGATATCGATCCTAGGTATGTACTTAGCGTCAATGATATCGCCAAACTGCCCATGGAATCAGATTACCCAGAAGAATGGCTCGATCGTGTGACTGTCCAAAAACCAGTATATAGCAAACACACAACAAGTTACGGAAACAACAGTTACGGACTGATGCAAGACCCGTATCATTACCACGGTAAAAAAAAAGAGACAGATGGTGATAAATACTTCTCTAGCTACCTGAATCCCAGAAATCTGAGCTGGCAGTTATGCCAATCAATTTATGAGATCAGTAAAGAAAGCAAAAAGAAAGTTGCAGATTGTCTTGAAGTATCTTCTATTGATGATAAAGGTTTGCTAAAGATATGCGCAAAGGCAAGAAAGCAAGCTTTGCAATCAGTAAGTAAACAAATAAACATCAGCATGAAAGAATTAACAAAAAAGATACCAAATGTAAATGAGCTAGTCTCTCTTATGATTGATTTAGAATACTCAGAAGCGTCTACAGCCAATGTCTACAATTACGTAGATTCACGTGATGATAAAGAAATCATTCAAAACCTATACGAATCATTAACTACTAATCGTGTAGCGTGAACTTAGCTGAAGCCCTTACTCTGCCTGTAAATACAACGATTGCATCTATTGAGTGCCTAATAAAAAGCACCATCACATCGTTCAGTACAAAAAAAGGCAGCGGATCAATATATAACATTTCAGACATTGACAACACCTGTGAAGGTCAGTTGATCGTATGGAGTGACGACAATAAAAGACTTGCGGAAAACGAAAGATATAAGATATCTTCTACAGTGAACAAAGGCAGACTGTCTGGTTTGCATATAGAAAAATACAAAGATTACCCATCTAGAATTTCATGCAAAGCAAACACATTAATAACAACAATAAACAACACAAAAATGGATACAATTGGATACAAACCGCTAAATAATAAAGAAACACTCATGAACTATTACGGCAAAACGTACTTAGAAATGAGAAACAAGCTATCAGCAGCACCCGATGTATCGCCTGATCAAGCACACCAAGCGGCAATGGATTTCGTAAACTGGATTCCTAAGTCATTCTTCGGAGACAAACCACTACCATAGTATGAGTGAAGAAAATGCAATAAGTGCAGATGTAATTCCTGCAATACCCGCAGTAGAAACACAAACAGCAATAACGGAACTAGCTATCAACCTCAACAAACACTTCCTTCATGACGGAGAGAAGTGGAATGTTGATATGAGTAATCCACCATCACTAGATTCCGCGTATCAAATCACAGAAGTGATTTTAGACTTCAAACGCAAGTCAGCCGTTATCAACGACCAATCTAATTGGCTTATTGGTAATATCGTCATGACATGCAGGGATTACTTCCTAGATGACTTCGACATCATGCAAGTGGGTGACATTACAGGAACCTCTTACAATACACTCATCACATCTGAATCCGTGTACGTATTCTTCGGTGACCGTAGAGTGAAAGGCATGTCCTTCTCACATCACAAAGAAGTGCATTACACCAAAGGGATCACTGACGCTCAAAAGTTCCTATCACTAGAGCTAGCACACAAATGCGATCTCAATACCAAAGAAACCAGAAAGCTTTGTAGTTACGTCAGAGATGAAAACCCAGACATTCTTGTAGACCCATACACCCCACTAGAAGTGATCAATATTCTAGATGAATACAAAAAAGAAGCAGAAGCCCAATACATCTGCATCACCTATGATGGTGTAATCAAAAAAGTAAAACAAAGCGACTTAGATGATGATATGGTTTCACGTTTTGGAACCATCATTCAATCAAGTCCTGAACTCAAACTACTCAAACAAGAATAACCTTACATGGACAAATACTATTATGATGCATCAGAAGTAAAAATCGCTGCGTGCCACAGATTGAGGGAATTGGTAAGCGACATATACCCTGATGCAAAAATAAAAGGAGCTGAAGCTAGACTTGGTTCTATCAATGGAGAACCAGGATCTAGCATGTCCATATCACTTGATCCATTGAAGTTCGCAGCGTTCTATGATCACGCATCAGATGACAAAGGCGACCTGATCACCATCCTTGAACACAAAAAAGGTCTGTCGTACGCAGAAGCTATCGAATGGCTCGGTGACAACTACAGCAGTTGCATCAAACGCGAATACGAACCCAAAAACCGCAAGAAACCAGAAGTCGTCGTAGAAATAAATGACTTTGTTGCACTCAGTGATGAAGTGATTGAATATTGCAAACAACACAGGTCATTATCCAAAAACACACTAGACACCTATAAAGTTCAGACATGGGCAAATGATGTCAATGTCGCTTGCTTCCTCGGTGTTAACCGATGGAATCAAATCACCAAAATCGAGTACTGGAACACCATCGAAAAGAAAATATGGTCATCCAAAAACTGCCAACACAACCTATTCGGTAAAAACGTATGCACACCAGAAAAACTCAATGGTGAGCTCATCATCTGTGAAGGACGATGGGATGCAATGTCATACCATGAAGCAGGCCTGCCAGCAGTCAGTATCCCGTCAGGTGTAACCAACAACCAGTGGATAGACGAAGACTGGGAGTATCTACAGCAATTCCATACAATCTACCTGTCCTACGACATGGACGAAGCAGGACAAAATGCCATCCAAGAAATTGTCAGCAGGCTTGGTGTTCACAAATGCAAGATCATCTCATTGCCAGAAAAAGACGCGTCAGACGTACTCACCATTCACGGCAAAGCAGCTCTATACGATTGCAGAAAATCAGCCACAGTGCCTCCTATGAGCTCTATGGTGGCCTCATCAGATCTAAGAGAAGAAACCTACGAGCTTATGCTCAATGGTGTAGCCAATAGTGGTGATGAATACTTCATGCCCGACTTCGACATTAAGATTCGACCACATGAAATGACATTAGTATTTGGTCTATCATTTCACGGGAAATCACAATTTGTCTCCAATCAGATTGCTTTTGATGCATCCAACCAAATTCAATCCGCAATTGCATCCTTCGAGCAAATCACCGTCATGACAATGACCTCCATCGTTAAGCAATACAGTAACAACCCATACATCGCTAACGACAGAGAAGCGTTCGATGACATGTATGACTCTCTATGTCCCTTTGTCACTATCTACGACACCTATGAGCGTACCAATCCACAAAAGATCATTGATGACTTCACCTATGCTCATAAACGCAAAGGCATCAATAGATTCTATGTAGATAACGTCATGTCTCTCGGCACAAACCGTGATGACAACGCGGCACAGGCCAGCACAGCGCACCTATTCAGGGAATTCACCAAGAAATACCCTATACATCTATTCGTTGTAGCTCACCCAAGAAAACCACCTTCAGAAGCATCAGAACACCCACCCAAACAAAGCGATATCCGTGGAGCTGGTGAGTGGGGTGATATACCAGAAAACATCATCACTGTCTGGCGCAATATCAAAAAGCATGAAGATCTTGAAGAAATGAAAACAGATAAACGTGCAGATTTCGAGATCAACAATTTTGACCGTCAAATCCCTGATGGCAAAATCTTAGTAAGAAAACAAAGAGCAACAGGCACAACACCCATGAAAAACTTCTGGTTCCACAATGAGACACAAAGATTCTCAATGGAACCAGGCAAACCATTAGGATTCACAGAAACCAAAACAGAAGACCCATTTTAATGAACCTCAATAAATTATCCAACATACTAGATCTTAATGATCGGGAAGCAGAAGCGCTTAACAAAGGACTCAGCAAACTTCAAGAAAAAGAAGAAATCAGAAGAATCAAACTCAAAAAAGATCTATGGATTCCTTGCACAGCAGAACACGTCCTCAGGCACAGAGACGGCAATAAACGGTATCGTGCATACATACCGTTTGATGGAGAACTAGTATTTCTAGGGCAAACAAGAACCGTCAAAGAAGCTAAAAAATTACAAGAACGCAGTTTATCGCTATCAAAATGAAGGATCCAGTAATCACATTCGCACTACCCAGGTCAGGAAGTACATTCTTAACCAGACTTCTCAACAAATGCACTAATTCAGAAACAGGGGATAAAGTGAAATACAACGGAGAACTCGATGTTATCGAACTGTTCTGCCCTCTTATTAACAAAGTTATTGATCAAGATGTATACGGCATCAAAAGCGTTACAGAATTGAATGAAGACAAAGAATTCTTAAGTCACTACCACTTCGCCGATACAGATGATGCAATTCACTACTTAGGTAACTTCTGGAGAATGTACTGTGGTGGCGTGAATAACTGGGGATGGAAAAATGTTAATTACGGAATCAAAAATGACGAAACATTCACCCATCAAGTTGAGACACTTATAAAAACGTATCCAGAAGCAAAATTCATACTACTAGACCGTGAAATCAACGATGTTGTTAAAAGCATGTTGCAATCACAATTCTGGGGAGAAAGCCAAAAAAACCTACTGCTTAGAACACAAAACCAAGTAAATAACTATCAAAAGATACTAGAGAAATATCCAAATAGATGTTTCCTACTGCAATACGAAAACCTAATCAATTACGAAAGCTTTATAGCATTCATCAAACGTTTAAACTGGACCATTAGCGTAGCAGATTACAACCTCATCGCTAATAACAAAAGAAAAGACGATACTGGCACCAAGACAGAAGAAATCAGGAAAATGCTTGAAGCAGCATCAAAATAAGTAGATTCATCTCACTTAATCCAGCACCAGTCAGGAAAGTCATGCCTATCCTCATCACCCGTTGATACAGCAGTAGGCAAATGCACCTTCGCTTTCAATTGGCAGCCACAAACAGAGCAGCCTTTCAACTCCTGATCTAGAGAAGTAGAAGCACCCTTAGTAACTTTTAAAAGCTTAGGTATAAGTCCTGAGCACCCCATACATCCACGTATAGGCACATTACGTGGACATTTAGCACATATAGCTGCACGACGCTCAGCCTCGTCCTGTGACTCCAGCTTGCCGCCGTCTTCGATAAAGCGTTTAACCACTTGGAAAAACTGCTGTACGTCTTGACGGCCAATGTGCTTCACGTTCTCAACAGTTGATTCAACATCTTCAACTTCGAGACACAAAGACTTATACTCATCGTTTGCACAAATTTCATCCTGCAAACGTAATTCCCATCCCGAGTCAAGATCGCCTCCATGACGAGCTCGATCACGTCGTACAGCCCTTAATAAGTTTCCCAGGTTGCGAGATGCAACCGAGCGACCTGCTGGACTAGTCCAAATTACAGGCTTATTGAAATTTCTATTTCTATTGAGTCTACCCGCCATAATGATATACTATGTATATCACAATTATTATCATTTATCAACTTGTAATAAACAATGGAAAGTATAACACTAAAACAAGCAACAACAGACGAAACAGAAACAATACAATGGGTTTATGATTATCTTAATGAAAAGTGTGCATTCGACTATGCAAACTCTGTAGGTATCACTGACTGGCAGTATTGCTACTATTGCGCTGGAAAAACACCAACCAACGAAAACAACGAATGCACCATATGCATGATTAAACAAGACAACGAAACAGAATGAACATTGATCACTACCTATTCCTAACTGGAACAATTATCACCCTTATAGCATCTCTAGCAGTAATGCGTTTATGCTTTTCTAAATACGAGAAAAACCACTTCAAGAAAATGCGTCAAATCATTGAGCAAAGAACCTACGAAGAAGAAGCCTACGCCAAGCAAGTTATGCGCGGTCAAGACATTCTAAAAGAACAACATAGCAATCTATCATATGACAACTAAACATAAAATCCAAGCGGAAATCAATGAACACCTGATCGAAAAAAACATAGCGATCAGGCTTGGAATGGGAAAACTGACAACCCCATATAAGCAGAGTGAATATCACATGCTCATTAACGTTATAGAAGATATGCGTGCGTCAAACATCAACTACGGACTAGTAAAGACAACCACAGGCATTGAAGTGTGGAGAACTGGAATGACCATCATTGAAGAAGAATGAAGAAAAGCAAAAGTTTCTATTGTATATCTAATAGATATGTGTTTGAGTGTTGTTCAGATGAGTAGCACCATAGAACCTTGGGAACATGAAGGAAGTATCTGGAAAACAAAATCAGCATACTTCTCCTGGATAAGAGGGCAAATCAGAAGGGGATTGTGGTCACGCAACCCCATCAAGAACTACATCAAACGACAAGCCAGTAGGCCAGCTCCAAGAGGTAGTAGAGCCAAGAAAGTCATCCAGTGTGAATTCTGCAAAGTAGATCATGCGCAAAGCAAGATCGAAGTAGATCACATCATACCTGCAGGAAGCCTAAAAGACTGGGATGACGTAGGACCGTTTATGGAACGAATGCTACACCCGTCAGGTGGATACAGGCTGTTATGTAAACCATGCCACAAAACACACACATACGCAGAAAAACACAACTTAAATTTCGATGAGGCAGCAGCCCACAAAGAAGCAATCAGAATCATGAAGCAACCCGCAACAGGACAAATAGCTTACATGAAAAAACAAGGAATACACACGCCCCTAAAGGCAAAAAACACAGCCAGCAGAAAAGCGGCAATTCAAAAATATCTAAGCAAATGAGACAACCACCTGACCTATTAGCATGGGCGCTAGAACAAGATAACTACAGTAAAGATGGTGCTGACTACACCACTACTGAAATCTTAAGACCCCCACAAATGACCTACCTAGCTCAACTAGGCGTAGCTCAAACAATGCCTCGATACAAAGCATTCATGAGTCTCATGGGTACAGGAGTTCATAACGCCTTAGAAGACGCAGCACCTAAAGATGCCATTGTCGAACGACGATTCTACCACACATTCGATATCGAAGGTGAAAAAGTGTCACTAGGTGGCAAGCCAGACTTCATCTATGACCAGCTGCTCAATGACTACAAAGTAGTGCTAGTTAATGGCAGACCCAATGACGGTAAACCAAAGCCAGATCACTACATGCAAGGTTGTTTCAACTCATGGTTGGCACACAAGAACAAAGTCAAAATTGATACTGCTTGTGTTGAATACATCTTCCGTGACTGGAGTCCAGGATTAGCTGAAAGACAAAGCACCTATCCACAACGTCCAAACATGCCTGTGTCGTTCGCACTGCCGTCATGGGACGAGATTGAGGCAAACATACTCAAGCGCCTCATACTGCACGTACGAGCCAAGAAAGGCATCAATACGCCATGCACTGACGAAGAGAGATGGAAAAGACCTGATGCATGGGCTCTGAAAAAACCAAGCAACAAGCGAGCTCGCAAACTGTGTCTCACAGCAGACGAAGCACTCGGCAACAAAAAGCAAGGTGAAGAAATCGAATTTAGATCAGGAGGATGCGTACGATGCGAAAGCTGGTGTGAATACTCACATATATGCCCGCAGAAAAACGACTCCCATATTCTCAATCATGGATAACGAACAAATATGCATAGAACTTATAGGTGGGCCATTTTGCGGAGGCATCATTGACGCCACCTTAGACGACTTAAACGTAGGCGGCACAATCAACACACCGTGCTCTACCCAAGAAAACACCAACGAATGGAACCATCTCGATGCTGTTTACCAAATACAAAACAACTCAACAGCCATTCTCGTCGGATACACAGAAACTGAATTTTAACCCCCAACAATAAACATAACAAAATAATGAAAGCAACAATTGAAGGCACAGTAGTGCTAGTAAAGCCACTAGAAGTAATCAGTGATAAATTCCGCAAGCGTACTGTACGCATTGTAGAAGAAGGCAAATATCCAAGCACATTGGATGTAGAAGCCGTAAATGACAACGCGCATTTAGCCGATGGACTCGCTCCAGGCATGCAAATCCGTGCAGAGCTCAACATCAAAGGCAAGGTGTATGAGAAAACCAACAAAGCTTACCCCAATCTGTACATCCAATCTGTGCAGACACTAAGTAACGCTAATGCCGCACCACCTGCACCTACGCAAACTCAACAAGAGCCATCAGGTCAGGCATACACAGCACAAGCTGACAATCCTTTCGGTTAAGTGTTCATTCGGGATCGTTCGGACTGCAATGTATACGCAACGATTAAACGATATGGAAGTTGCAGAAAACCATATCATCCCGAAACCACACTGGCACTAATGGAGACGATCCATCAGACGATAGTCGTATTAACAATCATAGGAGGAATAGGAATAGCGATATGGGGCCAACTAGAAAAATAAGTGTGCTTAACAAACCACCTTATAAATATAACAAAAAACGCAAAGTCATCATGAATGCAGATGACGTAGCTGTTATGTCTATGATTGGTTATTCATGGTTAGCTAAAATAGCTAAAATAGCACCAAAACTAGCTACAGAAGACGAAGACATCTTCGGAGAGCTAGTGGCGTTGATGTTAAATGCAGAATCAGAAGACTAGAGCAGTCGCTTTTTCAAAAGCTTCAACTCAGTATGCTTGTTTTCCAAGTCCGTTTCAAGCTTGTGAATAGCATCAGTAAGGTCAGCCAACTGCCTATAAAGATCACCCTCTTGTGTGTGACTCGGCTTAGCAGCACCAACAGTGGTGTCAGACATCCAGTTACGAATAGTGACAGCACTAATGCCATACTTCTTAACGGCAGTAGTGATACCTCCCCTACCATGACTCTCATTATGTTCAGCTACATACGACAAAACATCTCTACGTTCTTGCTTACTATACCTCTTCCCCTTCAATTTCGTGTCTTTTTTCATATCAAGAATTTTTAAATTTCGAATGAGAGTCGCACCGTAAATTGAAATACTCAACAAAAAACAAGATAAAAATACAAACACAGTACATATGAATGAATTTAAAACAAAACAAAACCTAAAAAAGCTTAAGAAAACTTATGCAAGTTTAGGTATGGAAACACAAAGGATGTCTTTAAAGATCAATCGATTAGAAAAATTAGAGAAGATACTACACAAGCAAGCAGAAGACTTTTGCAGCAACTATATGGACGACACGATGAGAAAATCCAAAGAAACGCAACAAATAGACATCATTAAAGAAGTTGAAGAAATGTTACCCACTTTAAAAGGAACAGTTCACTTCAATCAAGATCCCAGAGGGTATGCACTTAAGGTGGCACCTGAAGACGCAAGAGACTTAGAAGAAATCAAAGTACTCAACGAAGACTGGGGCGGAAACTATCTCATCACGCCTAGTGCGAACATCGACTAAAAATGCTCGAGAGGGACATAGAAGAAATAAAACGGATCTGTCTAAATCTAGGATTAGATATCGAAAGTGACATAACAATATCAGAAATCTTCAAAACACGGAAAGGAAAGCAACAACATGAATATCAACGAGTTACAAAACCAAGCAACACTGTTTCCAATGGAAGTGATTCCAGAAGAAATACAAAAAATGGCAAACAAAGGAGCACCATTATCAATCAAAGACCTTCAGGATTTCACAACCGCACAATACAAAGTCTACCGAGTAATGAGAGATGGAGCATGGCACAGCGCAACATCAATCATCGAAGCTTCAGGACTTAGATCTGGGTTACGAATAATGCGCACATTCAGAGAGCGTGGATGGGACATCAACAAACGTAAAAGCAAAGCAGGTTCAAGAGAGTGGAATTACCAACTGATCAAATGACAACAGCAAACATCATCAAAGATGTGACATTACTAAATGCAACGCAATTAGCTAACATGCTCGGTGTCAACAACAACTACATAACACGTATGAAAGCAAGTGGATTTCATATGCCTGGTGGCAGGTCAACAGTGCAAGACGCACTAGACTGGAGAAACGCAAACCCAAAATACGGAAAGCAACATTATGGAGGACAATAAACACATATTAATCATCGATAGCATATGTGAAGGATGGCAACCAGCCAGCTTCATAGATGATGAGCCTAGCATTGCAGCAAACAGAGATGACTGCATCAAAGAGCTATTCGAAATATGCTACGATGACATAGCTCACATCTATTACGAGATGAAGCAATACATACTAAGTGATGCTAGCGCAGACAGCATGGAAAAGTATCTAGATAACAAACCAGAAGCCAACATCAACAGCTACGAAGCAGTGAGACTAGTAGACTTCAAGCCAGGCGAACGAATGATATGGTACAGCCCCAGAAAATGAAAAACGAATACCACCAAGACAGAAAAAACACACCAATCTACAATGGTGTGCTGATGTATTTCCCTGACGCAATCAGAGAAGTGGCAAAGTGCTCATTCATTGGCAACGAACAACACAACCCAGGAACCCCCATGCATTGGGATAGGTCCAAATCAGGTGATGAACTTGATGCCATGATTCGCCATGCAATGGAAGCAGGCACTAATGACATCGATGGCATTAAACACAGCACTAAAGCAGCGTGGAGAGCGCTAGCAAACCTACAAAAAGAAATAGAACGAGGATAATGACTGAACGATACGCACAATACGATGGAGGCAAAGGCCCTGAAGACAGGAGTAATAATGCCAAAAGAGCAAACAGCCCTCTGTGGAAGCAAGTGAAGCTACCAGACGGAGTGGCACTCACCCCAGAAGAAGCCGTAACAGCACTACATCGTGCAGCTGACATTCTCCACAACAGTGTAGGAGAAGATCATTGTGATGCTTCATACGAAACAGAACACACAGCGTGGTTCAAAGACTACTTCCCAGAACACTTAGTATCCAAAAAATGATGAAAATAAAAACGAGTCTTAAAAAAAAAGCAAAAACTGTAACAACAGTATGCAGGAAAATTGGCAGTAACCGTGGTAAAGCACGACTATGGCTAGAAGGCGTATCACTTAGCAGTCAGAAATGGAAATGCGGTGACAGGTTTGATATCGAGTTTGATGAATCAAACAATCAAATCATCATCAACAGAAATGTAGACGGAGCTCGCAAAATTGCAGGGACAGACAGCCGTCCAATCATCGATACCAATAGTGACAAGATCACCAACACGCTAGATGCAAATGTAGGTGATGTGACACAACTAGAAATCGTAGCCGATAAGATAGTAATCAAAAAATCCACTAAGCTCAAGCAAGTGGTGAGCAGCATCCTTATCGGTGCCATCACAGCAACAGCCGCTGTAGCTCCCCTGCTCCCCTACATTGCCAGAGCGCAGCCTAAACGCATCCTAGTGGCTTGCGAGTATTCAGGCAGAGTAAGAGATGCGTTCGTAAGCCAAGGACAAGACGCCATCTCCTGTGACATTCTACCCAGTGAAGGAGATGAGATGAATCCTCACGCTCGTGGTGATGTACGCTCACTACTCGAGCAAAAATGGGATATGATCGTAGCATTCCCACCATGCACCTACCTCACTAGTGCAGCATTGTGGCGAAACCTACCTAAGCACGACACCTCAGGTGAACGTGCCAACAAGACAGAAGAAGCATTAGAATTTGTTCAAATGATCCTCAATGCAAACGCAGAGGAAATACTACTAGAAAACCCAGTCGGCTGTATTGGCACAAGGATACGACCAGCTAATCAATCCGTGCAACCATGGCAGTTTGGTCATCCTGAAAGCAAAAGAACATGCTTATGGCTCAAGAACCTACCAAAGCTCGAGCACACCAACGTACTACCAATCAAAGAATACGGTCATCAAAACAAAGAAGGCAAATGGTATTGGCAGAACCAAACTAAAACAGGCCAAAACAAACTAGCCCCATCTGCAGATAGATGGAAAAAAAGATCACTTACATACCAAGGAATAGCTAACGCAATCGCAACACAATACTCATGAAAGCCACCTGTCCAACAAGCATATATCACGAAGAATTCACCACTGTAGCCACCATCCTAGAAGAGTGGGTGGTTGATGAGTCAGGCAGATTCATGGAATCACTAGGTGAACTAGAAACAATCAATGAACCCGACCCCGAAAACGTGTGGACATGCAACACGTGCGGAGAAGAAGCAAACGTAGAATAAAAACAAAATGAAAAACGAAGAAACACCAAAGCTAGAACCAGTAGGTTTATTCGCAACCCCTGACAGCGTAGAAGATTTAGAAAACTACTTAGCGTTGTTCAATGGATCAGAAGCATCAGTAGCAAGAACATGCGCTTACATGGCCTGGAATTTAGCATGCAAACTAACCAACAAAACATGAACTACAACTTATTAGTAAACAATTATTCAGAAGATACCCCTGCTATCGCAGTAATCAAAGACGTAAACCTTGAAAAGTTAGATTCTTTTATATCCACATTAGAGTTGGTTCTTCAAGAGCATTATTGCGGAGCTAATTCTGTAACCTTTCCTAACGGATTTCCAGATTATGTTTCATCACGACCATATCCAGTTTTCTCTGTCGATTTTAAAGTAGAAAACGAGGATGATCTTTGGGAGGGTCAAGTAGAGATTTCCTGCATACCCATTTATGACAACGATTATTTTAAAAGCTCACTACAAACAGCGTAATGACCCCCAGCATGTTCATCGGCGCAATGCTCATCGTAGGCATGCTCTTTATAATCAGCCTAGTAGTGTTGTTGTTCATCTTGATGATCGAAATGATAGACAAAGACCAAAACAAACTATGAACCTATATACATACAAAGCAAAATGCACCGACGTCTATGACGGAGACTCAGTGACACTAGACATCGATCTAGGATTCAACCAATGGATGCTAAATCAAAAAATCAGATTATACGGCATCGATACACCAGAAATCAGAGGTGCAGAACGTGAAACTGGCCTGGTGTCTGCACAACGCATCAGAGAGCTGATCGAAAACCGTGAAGTAACACTTAAGTCTCACAAAGACAAAGCAGGCAAATATGGCAGATGGTTAGCAACAATCTATCTAGGCGACGTAAACATCAACGAACTGCTCTTCGATGAAGGGCTAGCTGTAAGATATGAAAAATAACAGATTTAACTGGGCAAACCTAGTTCAAGAACTTGCAGAGCTACGCAAAGATTGGGTGCTAGATGAATATCGTGAATATTACCCGCAAATCTACGCATCTGTTCTCATCGAGTTTTCACACACCAGAAAAAAAGACAAAATCAGACAAGAATTACACGATAGAATGTCAGAACACATCTACCACACCTATGACATCGAACTGGTTGAAGAATGCTTAGAGAATGAAAAATATTAACATGAAAACAAAACTAATAACAATAGCAGCAGTGTCCTTAGCCTGCCTAGCCACCTACGCACTTGGATTTAACCACGCAGAGCAACTCTTCAAATGGTTCCCTGCATCAAAAATAACCAAGTAATAAAATGTACACCTATAATATAAACGTCCAGGTGACTGACGAAAACAAATGGGAAGCGATGGCAAAGGCCAAAGCTATTGAAGCCATTATAGAATACGGCATAGACAACCAAATGAATGTCACACCAGACAATGTAGATAGCCCTTTCAAAACAGACATCAGTATCAGCGAAACAATTAGTGAAACTATAATCAATGAAACTGCATACGTACTATGACGCATTAAGCGCTCTCATCAAAGAACACCCAGATTCTCTAGAATTGGAAGTGTACTACTACAGCGATGATGAAGGTAATCAACTTAACAAAATGCACTACCTGCCAGTAATCGGAGCAGTGAAAAATGAAGAGTTCTTGCCTGAACAAAAAGTTAACAACTCAATATGTCTCAACTAAATATATTCAATGAGTATAGTAACAATCATCGCCAGTATAATAGTCCTAGCCTGTGCCATCACAGCTTTCTGCATGCTAGTGCTGCATCTGTGCGAAACATTTTTGTCGGGAGATTAATTTGAGAAAATCATACAATGAATGAATACAAACAAACAGCATACAACTTATTAGTAGAGTTAAGCCAAGAAATACACGTTGGCAACCTAGCCTATGAAGAAAACATACTAGAAGTGATTAAGTATGCAAAAAAAGCAGGGCTTAATGACCAACAAATAACCAAAGTGAAAAGCAGAATAAAGCAAGAGCCATGAGGAACAGAAACATCACTAAAGGCGACAGGTACAAATCCAGCCCAACTACTGACGTCAAGCATTGGGTGGTTGGTAGCAACAAAAAATGGACATTAGTGCTAGGAAAATACGCATTTGTTCCATTCGACAAAATACCAAGAAGCTACCTCGAATGGCTATGCACACAACCGATCAGCGAAGAAGATACATCAACCATCAACAAATACTTAAAATGAAAACATACATAATCGATTGGGGAAAAAAAAGCAAAGGAGGAAGGTATGCGCTAACACAAACAAAAAACATTGCAGAAGCGTTTTGGCAGGCAGATGAAGTAGGTGCTCCATTCGACATAGCAGAGCTAATCATCCCAACAGATGAGGATGGACAAGTATACATGGAAATAAGCCAGCCAAAATCTAGATCCGCAGGAAACAAAATCAAAAAAGTAATGAAAAACTCAAAATCATCCTGTCAACTATTTAAAGAAACAATGAAAATAACATGAAGATAGCACTCAATGAAGCAATGATTCAATTTACATCTCGCGTCAGCAAAAACGAATGTGATGTATTAGTAACAAAACACCCTGACCCTGTTTGCGATGTTGATAAACTATCTGCTTGGATTCAGTTTGAATATGAAGCAAACAGAATAAATCCAAAAGCTCCTGATTTAGCCATAAAAACAGCTATGTTTATGGCTCTTTGGGAAATAGCAGTAGTATATGACATACCCACTGAAAAGATTCACAAAGAAATGCTAAAAGTTAATGAATACTGTGAATACTTTGGTCACGTCACAGAGCATCCCCCAGGTGCTTCAAATCAGCAGGCTGCAACTTCCTGTAAATAGAATGTACCATTTCCGAGCAATGACCGACATACTCCATCACCTGACTTTCGGAGTAACCTGCTCGAGCTAATCTTGTCACGACGGTGACTCTTAAACAATGAAAGCTGATGTCGTTCACCCCTTTGGATCTCAACCACTGTATGATCAACTTTGATGCATATATAGGCAGATCCACTAAATATTCCTTGTCCTGTTCCCTGCATAATTTAACTAGCGGGAGAAGATCGCGGTGGAGCGGGGCAGGGTGTGTTTTACCACCTTTCACATGAAACAAAATCACTCCTTTGTGTTCGTCTATGTCAGACATCTTGACCTTCACCTCGGACAATCTACATCCTTGTTTACATCCTACCAACCAAGCATTCTGCAACCACTCAGGGGCCGAGTGTATTTCCTCAGCAATAAAATCAAGCTCCTCCTGACTAACCTCACGCTTCTGTTTTGTATTCTTTCGTCCCAGCCGCAAACGTGAACAAGGGTTTGCTTGTATATAAGCCCGTCTCACAGCCTCCTGTTCTATCGCTCCGAGCACTCGCAGTTCCGTCAACGCCGTGTTCCAAGTGCACACCTGTGACCTCACACGCATATACTCGTGACAGAGCTGGTAACTCACCTCGTTTGGATGCTTCACTCCCCTCTCCTCCAGGAAAACCGACAAATGTGTCCATGCGTTCTTATAACGTGTGAGAGTGAAAGGGTTTGTATATTGGTAGTCCAACCAGCTCAACACCCACTCGTTAAATAACGCCCCACAACCCTCGTCTCGTTCCACTTGTTCCTCTGCGGTGATCTCGTCCACCATCGTTCTCACTCTTCGTAAACCACCCTTATGTTCCACCTTGATTCCGCTCGATTTAGCGGCTCGTGTACCATCAGGTTTGCGATATTTGATCCAATAGTATGGACTACCTTCCCTCTCGTAGTGCGATGCCATATGTACCACACTGTACCAAACTGTAGCTTAAGCAAGGTGAAACAGAGTGAAAATAGATGATGAAACAATAGAAAACGGGCATATCATAGAACCCTATCGTGTCCCTGGTTCGAATCCAGGTGGAGCCACCTCTTCATTATCAACGACTTACGTAAGTAGTGTACCAAATAATGTACCAAATGGGGTGAAAATGGCGTATTTAACTGCCATTATACGACAATCACCGTATAAGCCATCGTAAGAAACCATAGGGCATT
>Ga0213861_10001405_pt1 | contig 21239 bp, 3 predicted proteins | sample PICome_4_FD_160110 | JGI IMG/M metagenome (GOLD analysis project Ga0213861, IMG submission 160110) | Coastal seawater microbial communities near Pivers Island, North Carolina, United States - PICO131 | ecosystem: Environmental > Aquatic > Marine > Coastal | place: USA: North Carolina | collected... | reverse complement strand
AACCCCCTGTGCTGCTTGCGGATCATCAGATTCATAACCATAGATTCTGGTTGGAACGCCTTCGTCATCATCTTCTCTTGGTTTGAATCTGTTTGAAGCGTCTCCGCTGCAAATTATACCCCTTGTTATATCTAAAGAATCCCCTATTTCAACTTCAAAGATTAAATCGACTGATTTATTTGGCCCAATGTTTGAAGAGAATCTTTCTGATTTTAAAAGAGGTTTTAATAAAGTCCAATTTATAGCGCCTTTACCATCGCAGTTTTTTGCTGATATGGAAATATTATTATTTGATAGACTACACTTTTTTACTTGCTCTGCTAATTGAACAGTTTTTGTATTACTCAAAATTGAGTTAGTAGTTAATGTAGCCTTTATTGGGTAATCGATAGGTCTTGCATATGCAGATTTAGATCCCATCCTTTTAAGTTCAGTCCTAGGAAGAGGTATAGATAAGACTGCACTTTGCAAATGAAAAGATCCTTCTCCAGAAATACTAGAAATAGTAGGATCTACGAAATCATTAAAATTCAAAGATATATCTCCAGGCCTCAAGGCTGTGGGCCCATTGTTGCCAGTGTTTTTTGGAGTATATAATTTGATGTTTCTATCGTAAGGTATGCCCTTGTCTATATCTATGGACGCAGTAGAGCCAGATACATCAGTATCCCAAAAACCATCTCCACTTACAATTCCGTTCGAAGAGTTTATATTTGAAGCCTCATACGTTAAAGATACTACAGGCAGAGAACCTACTGACATATTAACTGAATAATCAGTTAAAAAAGCATTTCCAATTCCCATTAAAGAATAACTGTCACCTAATTGTAAATCTACTGAGTCCAAACCCTCTTCTGAGGTTGTTATATAAAAATTCTTTTCACCACCTAACTCTAGATGTCCTTTTACAAATTGTGCCGATTCATCTATATTAAAACCTAATGAACTCTCATTAAATCCGTCGCCAAGATAATAAGATAAATCAAAATTAACTGTAGGCATATCTAAATGAATAGCATCTATTCTGGCAGCTAAACCATACTGACTTACATCAGTTCTATTCATGGTAAAACCATAAGCGGCGTCTTGTATCCTAACTAGTTCGTCATGATCGCTTACTAACGAACCATCTATATCATTACTAACATGAATAGATTCTGATTGATATATAACTCTGTTTCTTTTTTTCATGTTAAATAGTCGTTATTACGTCTCCGTCTATAAGGCCTTGTGAACCGCTGAATGCGTTTCCATTTGTGTAGTCATTTATAAAATTAGGGTGTATTTTAAAAGTTGCTGGACTAAATCTGTTTCCAAAATTATTTGTACCTACCCAGGCTGAGTAAGGGCAGGATATTTCTATATCAGCAAAAGCTTCATTATTTCCGAAGTTAAGGTTACCAAACGTGCCTTCTAATCCACTGAAATCTATATAAAGATTTCTAATTTCGCAGTTTTGCCAGTTTTCGTTTCCTATGGTTCCTTTAAATCCATTTGAAATTCTGACTTCATATATTCCATTATTAGTTTTAAAGTTTTTGTTGCCCATTGTTATTATTCCACTTGGTATAATTAATGGCTGGGAAAGCCAAGGAGCTCCTACGGTAACCCCAGCTAAACCAAAGTTATCGTTTCCTATTGTTTGTAGTGAGTCAGGTAACTCAATTCCTTCGAGACTATAGCAATTATAAAAATTGCTATTACCCATTGAATTTAACCCTTCTGGAAGCCTTAATACAGAGTCTCCTATGCCGCTTAATAATCGGTCACAGTAAGCAAAGTTAAAATTGCGCATAGTTGTAAAATTCCCTGCTTGACCCCACTCAACATTTGTAAGTTTTCGTTGATATCTAAAGTTGGCGTCAAACATGTTCTGCATAGAATCAGGAAAACTTATACCGCTAAATCTGCCCCACTGTGATAGATTAGCAGACATATTGAACTGATAGTTACCTAAACTTTGTAAATTAGGAGGCAAATCAACCCCCAAAATATCTGAGTTTTGCCAATTATGGGTACCTATAGAAGTAAGACTGGTTGATTCGAATGTAACCCTATCTAACCCAGAACCGAAATAACGGAAGCCGTAGAGGCAGTTGCTGAAATTATAATTTCCAAACTGATTCACCGTAGACGGTATTGTAACTCCTGTAATTAATTGAGAGCCTTGCCAATTATTATTGCCTATACTAGTTAGCTTGCCGTTATCTAGATTCACATCTATTCCGTGATATTGAGATGACCCATTGTTAGTTCTGAAATTATTACTAGCTATACTCGTTATGTTTGTGTTGCTAAGATCTAAAGTCTTAAGGCTAGTGCAACCTTGAAAATTACCATTTATGAAAGACTTCATTCTATCTGGAATATTCACCGTTGTAAGTGAGGTGCAGCCTTCAAAAACGTCTGACGTAAATATTACATCATTCACTCCGTTGTAAGTAATATCGGCTGATGTTAAATTCAAGTTTTTAGAAAAACAACTAGAACCATATGTAATAACGTTGCTTGTTTGTAGTGTTTCAAGTCCTGTCATCGACGCAAAAGAACTACCTCCAAGTGTTATATCGTTTTCAAGATTACTGAAGTCTATACCTGTCAGTTTTGAAAACTGGAAAGCAGTCTGTGCAACAGCAGCGTCGTATGTGCCTGGGTTAGGAACTTTATCTTGCAGCTTACTAGGTAATACTACAGTTACGCCGCTGAAGGTATATCTAAAAGCATTATATTCAATATGAGTGACATCATCATAATTTGAAATTCCAGTTAAATATGAACAGCCATCGAATGTATTATTAGGAATACTAGTTAAGTTGGTATTCCATACCACACCCGTAAGTTTCGTATAAGCAAAAATACTATGACCAAAATTATTTAAGTTTGTCATGTAACTAAGATCCATCAATCCAGAGATTTTCGAACTGTACCAAGCGTAATTTTCTACCGTTTCAAGACCGCTAGGTAAAACTATTTCATTGATCTGCGGTGAGTAACTAAAAGCCCACTGACCAACATGTTTAAGCTTCCCACTGGTTTCGTCACCAAAGTAAAAACCAGACATCCCTCCATACCTAGAATCAGCTGGGTTTGTATATATAGGAAAATTACTTGGATATGAAAATGCGAAGTCATCTATAAATTCAACATTTGGATTTAATTCGTAGGAATAAAATTCCCCTTGACCTCGCCCAAAGCATTCACGAAACCCATACTGACCTATTCCAGACACGGAGTCGGGGAGATCAGGAATACGAAGTGAAAAACAATCATTAAATGTAAAGTTGTTTATGTAATCAAGCCCTCCTGATATTTGAACTTCTTTAAGCTGTAAGTTTGATTCAAATAAATTAGTACCATAGTCAGTGCTTCTTAGATCAGCAGGCATAATAATCTTTTCAATCCCACAATTCTTAAAAGTGCTACTACTGCCCCAACGCGGGTAAGTTCCAACTGAAGAAGAAAAATCGGTCATATCCAGGTAAGGAAGACCGTTGAAATTCTTTAGATTTGTGCAATTTGCAAAAATAGAAGCTCCTATTAAACCACTAACATTGTTCCAGTTAACCGAAGATATATTAGTGGAGTAAAAGCAACTAGTTCTCAATTCTGTCAACAAAGGAGGAAAACTTAACGTTCCTATAATAGATGTATTATAAAAAGCCGAATATCCTATATACTCTAGCGATGAAGGAAATGAAATTTCGTTAGATAAACTAGTACATTCACGAAAAGCATTGAATTGTATTTCTTTTAGGTTTGGAGGTAAAGACAACGAAGGGATTTTATTACAGTTGTAGAAAGCATTATCCCCAATTCCTGAGATTGCTGTGTTTTGCATACTAACAGGGCTGGTGAGACCATAACAGCCATAAAAAGTATGATTCTTAATTTCTTCCAACTCTTCCGAAATAACAATCGACTGTAGTCCGCGACAGCTGTAAAAAGAGTATTCACCAAGTCCAGTTGTTCTTTCTAAATCTAATTCACCTTGAATACTATAGCAATTAAAGAAAGCATAGTCCCCAATGGTTTTTGTATTTGGTCCCAAAGATATAGAAGGAACATTAAAGTTGTTATAAAAAGCTTCATCATCAATAAGCTCTACTGAACTAGTAAAGTTTAAAGCACTCTTCATGTAATATTGATTTTTGAAAGCCCTTTCTGCTACAACCCGAGCTCTTTCTCCTACCACCAGCCAACAGCTTGGATAGGCTCCTATCAAGGAACCATTGTGTATGTCTGCTGGTCCTATTATATATCGGTCAGCTTGCTGCACAACTGACCACCTTTGTTTTTCTAATACATCTGGATCACCAAATTGTGAATTTGAAAGCCCAGTATAAAAAACAGTATCAGCTATACCGACACCAGATAATCTCATTCCTTGGAAATAATTAACACCATTAATTTCTACACTCTGCTGAAAATATTCGTTGTAATTAAGAACCCCCACCTTTAGCCAGCCAGTAGGACCAGCTAAAGCGTCCTCACCCTTCCAATTCCCTGTTGGGATAGCATCTACATACACATCTTTTATCTTTGTGCAACCATTGAAAGCTTTATCTCCTATGTATTCAATAAAATCTCCCAAGTCTATATCTCCAGTAATTTCTCCGCAATTCAAAAATGCTTCTTCCCCTATGTATTCTAAATCTTCTGGAAGAGTTAGAGCTGAACTTAAATTAGTAACATTTCTAAAAGCCCCAGAACGTATTCCTGTTAAATCCTCAGGCAAAGATATTATACCATTAAATGCGGTACAACCGTTGAATGCGTTTTCACCAATGTCTTGAACTAAAGGTGGAATTATAAGATTCCCTACAATAGTATCACAGCTATCGAAAGCCCTGTTTCCAATGGTTGTTAGTGTTCCTGGGAAAGTTAAAGATCCCGTAAACGAAAATCCATCAAAACTATCATCATAAATATTTACTACACCCTCCTCAAAAGATAGTTTAACTTGGTCATTTATAAAATAATCATAATCCAGATCAGCTATTGACTCAGTCCAACTAGGAACAATAATTTCTTTAAAATCACAATTAAAGAATGCGTTTGTGCCTATAGATTTTGCCGCCTCGGCACCTATTGTTAACTTATTATCTAGACCAATACAATTATAAAAAGCGTCTTGATCTATTCTTGTTACGCTTTCTGGAATAACAAGATTATCATTACAACCGCTTAATGAGGTGCAACCTTTAAATACTCCTGTTCTTATTCTCGTTAGACCACTACCTATAAACAAAAAACCATCTAGAGATGAATTATTTAAAAATGCATAAGTACCTATATCTTTTACTGTGCTTGGTATAAATAAATTGCCAGTCAAGTTTGAGTTTTGAGCAAAAGCATATTCCCCTATGCCAGTCAAAAACACATCACTCTCGACAAAAGAACAGTTAAAATCCTCTGGAATTTCAGATAAAATAAATTCGTTATCTAAACTACTGTTGTTATAAAATGAATAATTTCCAATTCGCTCCATTTCTCTGGATATTTTTAACCCACTAATAAAGCCGTCGCAATTATAAAAAGCATAATCATCTACCTCGATTGTGTTTTCGGTAGGAAATGTTAAAACCCCGTCAAAAGTACAATTATAAAAAGCGCCCTTACCTACATACTGGGAGTAAACCTCCAAGTTTCCAGTAAAAGTGTCGCCAGAAAAAGCGAAATCCCCTATTTCAAATACAGTACCAAAAGAATTTAAGTTTGCTTGGAACCCAAAACCATCAAAAGATCTATCGCCCACAGCTCCCACTGTCTCAATAAGAGTCAAATCTCCAAGAAAATTTACAAAAGAATCAAATTCAAAACCTGAAATAGTACCGTCTGTAGAAGAAGCCCTTAACTCTGTAAAGTTGGTGCCTAAAAAAAGATTTTCGTATGAAGAAATATTAAATGCGGTTAAATCTGATATTTGCAAATAACCATCCAAGCTTGAGCAATTAACAAAAGCGCCATCTCCTATATCTATCAAGTAGTCCTGTATTATTAAATTTCCAGAAAGTTGATTACAGTTAAAGAAAGCCTCTTCACCTATCCCAGATACATTTTGAGGTATTATAAGCTCACTAGCGAAACCAGTACAGTTGTAAAAAGCTCTTTCGCCTATGCCAGTTAAAGTTTCTGGAAGAGTCAAAGCACCAGTCCATTTATAATTATCAAAAGAAAAATCACCTATACCACTAAGGTTTTCTTGGAAAACGACATCAAATTCCCTATTTTGGAAATAATCAAACTCAACATCTGATATGTTAGTTACAAAATCGCTTATTATTAATCTGCTAAAGTCTGACTGATCAAAAGAGTTTCGACCGTTCAAAGAATTTGCCGCTATGTCTGTTATTGTCAAATCCGCTATAAATCCAAAACAGTTTTTGAAAGCGTTGTTTTCTATATCCAATACGGAATCTGGTATAATTAAATCACCAAATAAATTATTACAATTTTCAAATGTAGATTCTTTGATCACCAACATTTGATTACCTAAGGTCAAATTGCCGTCTAGACCAGTACAATCAAAAAATGCAAATGAACCAACCCCAGAAACACTATTTGGTATTACAAGACTACCATAAGCATTTCTAACATTGTAGAAGGAATAAGCTCCTATTCCTGTAGTTTGATCACCAAATACAATACGACCATCAACAGATGAATTATTGTAAAAAGCGGAGTCGCCTACATTTAATAGCGTATCAGGAAATATCAAATCGCCATTCATTTGATCCATATTATAGAAAGCTGAATCACCAATAAACCTTACTGCTGAAGATTGGAAGTTGTAAAAACCATCAAAACCAGTACAATTGAAAAAAGCTCTATCACCAATATACTCTAAAGTTGCTGGCAAAGTTAAGTCTCCTGTAAATTTGTAATCAGCAAACCCATCATTTGTAACTCCGCTAAGACCTCTTGAAAGTACTAATTTTATTTCATAATCCTTAAAGTAATCATACTCACCTTGATCTACAGAAATAGTAGCTGGGTGGACAATTAGAGAATCAAAACTGCACCCTAAAAAAGCGTCCGTACCTATAGACTGGGCTGCATAATCAGTTAGTGTAACATCTCCAGATATACTAGTACAACCATTAAAAGAATTAGCCCCTATCGCCAATATTGATTCTGGGAAGAAAAGATCTCCTTCTAATGACGAACAGTTTCTGAATGTTTCCTCGAAAACGCCACTAATTTCTATTTGGCTCAGATCTATAGTACCATCTAACGAGGAACAATTTCTAAACGCTCCACTCCCTAAATATGTTAAATCCGAAGGCAATATTAAATCGCCCTCCATGTTAGAGCATTCTGCAAATGCATAATTACCAATATAAATAGCTTCTTCAGGACCTTCAAAAAACTGAAACCCAGAACACCCAAAGAAAGCATAGTCACCAATCAGAGTGGTTATTGGTGGTATTTCTAAATAACTGGTAAGATTAATACAGTTAAAGAAAGCCTTTTCCCCTATTTGTGTTACTGAAAATCCAATTGACAAGTCCCCAGTAAAACCAGTGCAATTATAGAAGGCTTCAGAACCAATTGATATTGTACTTTCTGGAATTATTATATCTTCTGTTAAATTGTAACAGTTTTTAAATGCATTATTTGGTATTACTTCAAGGCTTTCTGGTAGCTCTAAATAACCAATAAAGCCAGTACACCCTTCAAATGCTCCGCTTCCTATACCGCTTATACTTGGTGATAAAACTAGATCTTCACTAAAACTACAATTCCTGAAAGCATTATCTCCTATATACTCTAATGTCTCAGGTGTTACAAATAAACCTTGAAGCCCTACACTGTCAGTAAATGCTCCAGCTTCTATTTTTTCGCATGTGCTACCTATAACCAATAATGAATCTCTAGTTTGATTTGAATACCAACCAGAAGGTATATTGTCTCTTTTTGTTTTTATTAGTTGTGATGTGTTTGCATCAAAAATTATAGTATCTAAAGATCCGTAACAAACAGGCATACCTTGGAACAAACCGTCCTGAACTAAAACCTTGTAATCGTTATAGTAAAAAGGCGTCACATACAAGCAACCACTAACATCAGCAAAAGCATCATCACCTTGGAATATAGTTGGAGGTGAATTTATGTATATATCTTGTATAGAAACACACCCACTTAAAGCGTGTTCACCAATACTTTCTATACCGCTAGGAATTAGAACAGGACCTAGTAGAGAACTGCAATTTTTAAAAGCACCACTCCCTATCTCAAGGATTGAACCAGGAAGTCTAAGTAAGGACGACAGTTTACTACAAGATTCAAAAGATTCATCACCTATGTGTGTTAATCCAGAACCTCCCGAAAAGAAACCATTTAAACCGCTGCAATTTTGAAATGCGCTTCTGCCTACTCTTTCCACGCTATTTGGTAGTATAATATTGCCAGTAAGAGAATTACATGAGTAGAATGTGTAATCACTTATGCCAGAAAGGTTTTGGCTTAATGTTAGCTCTCCATTAAAGCCACTGCATTGGTAAAATGCTTCTTCACCTATACCCAAAATATTATTTGGTATTATTAAATCGTAAGAAAAACTATTTGCATTTTTAAAAGTTCTAGGCTCTATTATTGTTATTTGATCACCCAAATAAAGCCCGCCATTAAAGCCGCTGCAGTTTTCGAAAGCACTTTCACCTAGTGTTATTAGTTTTTCTGGTAGAGCTAGTGGTCCATTAATTCCATAACAGTTGTAAAAAGCGTAATCGCCTATAGACAAGACCTCATTCATCTCTATCTCTTTTGATGAGAAACAGTTTCTGAAGGAGTTTTCACCTATATATTTTAAACTATCTGGAAACTTGAAACTTGAAATACTTGAACAGTTTTCGAAAGCTCCATTTTCTATGGTTTCTAAATTAGAATCCACATCAAAATAGAAACCAGGCAAGTTAATACACCCTTTAAAGGCATTAACTCCCATTGTAGATATTGTTGGAGGTATATATAATTCACCAGATGATATATTAATACAGTCTTCAAAAGCTCCAGAATAAACTTCAAAAGGAAATTTTGTTCCAAAAGCAACCTTAACCCCATCTAAGTCTCCAGCTACCCAACCACTTGGAACATCTCCTATTACAAAATCCTTAACCGAGTTACTTGCGTCAATAAACCTTGTGGCTCCTATGTCCTGTTCGGTTACTATAGTTTTCAAACCGAACTCATCATATATCTGGAATGAAAAATCTAAAGTATAAATTGTAGACTCGTTAACTAAAGTTTCATACTTTGAGCTTTCTAATTTTAAATTTTCGAAAAAGAACTGAGACGTTATTTGTCTTTTGCAATCAAGAGATGTAACTGTTAGTTGTGAAGTATCCTCTTCTCTTAGCAAACCAGAGATAAATCCAGCTTGGTGGCTAGAAACTAAAGACGAAAACGATGCAGTTGCATTTATAGGGTATTGAATTTTTCTTTCACAAACATAATCAGAACCCAACCTGTATAGGTTAGCTCTTTCTATAGGCATTGCAAATTTAAATGAATTTAACCTATGATCTTTTAAAGATATTTTTTGACCTCCGATTTGCAAGTCTTCGATTTCAAAAGTTACATCGTGAGGCAATTGGGTTTCAATCTTTGTTCTGTCTAGATCATATATATCCCCAAATTTTCTTTCGTCTATATAACTAACGTTTTCTATATCAAAATTACCAACTCCAGATGCATTTCCAGATTTTAGGTTTATAGCTGGAGAACTAAGTGGTCCTAAGTAGGTTTCAGTTTGAATATTAGAACATAAAAAATCTACTTTTACACTAGGCACAGATCCTACGCTAAATTCTAGTTCGTAGTTTGTTAAAAAACAGTTGCCTATTGATATAACCTCTCCATTATTTGGAAACCCTATGTCCTTTATATAGCCCAATCCATCTTCACCCTGGTCTGGATGATTGTAAAAATAAAAATTGTAAGATTTTTCGCTTAGAGTCTTTGTCACTGACTCTTTAGGCTTTACGTCCAAATTATAGTTTACACCTAAAAGTTCTTCGTTTGCGTATGTCGGCGTAAAAGAATAAGCCATAGACAAGTTGACGTCTGGTTGCCTTGTTATAGTATCTTCTGCTTGGTCTTGTGAACCTATTTGCTTTAAGTTCTCCCTGTCCAAAGAGAAGCCAAAACTAGCGTTCTGTACGCTAGCAAAAATACTACCAGAATCATCATAGGTTTTAAAAGCTGGAGAGCCCCCTATAATTACAGCAGTATTAGCGCTTTTAAGTGTTACTCTTGCCATTTTTTCTTTTTCCTTTTACAAATCGAATTCCAATTTTCCAGCGCTAGCTAAAGCATTCCAAAAAGGAGTATTATAAAACCTTCCCTTTCTTGGAACATGAATTTTTCTTAATTTAGCCATGTTTGCAAAAGGGTCTTCACCAGAAGCGACCAATGGTGCCTCTATCGAGTATATATACACATGATATACCCTAGCACATCCATTAAAAGCATTATCTCCTAATAAAATTATAGTGTCTCCTAATATCACCTTAGTTCCCATTTTTGAACAGTTCTTAAAAGCCTCTTCCCTTATCTCCAAGGTTCCTTCTGGTATGGTTAAGTTGCCTCTCATTCTGTTGCAATTTAAAAAAGATCTTGCACTTATAATTTCAAGAGTTTCAGGCATTTCTGGAACGCTAAGAATATTTGTACAATTTGTAAAAGTGTCTTCTCCTATCGATGATAAGTTCTTACTTATAATCAAAGAATCAAAACCATTGCAATCTCTAAAAGCTTGAGCATCAATAACATCAACGCTATTAGGTATCAAAAGCTCTCCAGTAAAGCCATTGCAACCAAAGAAAGCAAATTCTCTTATGTTTTCTACTCCACCTCCAATTAACAAAGTAGAAAACGATACGCAGTCCCTAAAAGCACTAGCATCTATATCTATAACTGAACCTGGTATTCTTAATTGCCCCACCAAGTTAATACAACCCCAAAAAGCTTCTTCGCCAATTCTTCTGCAAGCGTAGCCAATCCTTAGATCATATATACCTACCTCATCTGTTTGCCATCCAATTGGAACGTCCCCTTCTACACCAGCTTTTATTTCATTCAAATCATCGAAAACTCTTGTTCCTAATGTTTCTGTAGTGTTCTTTGCTCTTTTTTGGATAATTCCAAGAGGATCTTCTTCTAAAGTTAACTCTAAATTGTGAGAATTAAAACTAACCCATGTGTGGGTCCAAGATCTACATATATATACTTTAGGCCTGTTATATACAGCACCTATTTTGTGCTTAAATCTTCTGTAGCCAGCATGGCTTTCAAGGAAATGGAGCATGCCTTGCAGTTGCTGAGTAGTGATGTTTGAAAATGTATAATTTATAGGAAAAGCCGCTATGTTCTTTTTTATTTTCCTTCTTAAAGGGAATCCACCGTTATCACCAAACCTAGCCAAATCCAACTTTACTGTCGAAGACTGTCCGACATCTGGTTCCCAGAAAAAATCTCTAGTCCAGTATGGGCTTTCTTCTAAATTTGGTGAAGCGTCTTGACTTGAATCGTGATCTTCGGTGCAGTAATAATAATTATTAATCCTGTCTTGATAATCAAACTCAAGCCTATAGTCATAAGCTATATCATTCTTTTTATAAATGTTATTAAGAGTTTCATAGTTTTTGACTATTTCTTTAGTATAAAGAAAGTTTAAACCTGTCCAATTGAAATGTCCTGGAGATTCAGTAACCTCAAATACAGCATTTAAATCAAAAGTTTTTACGTCGACTTGATTCAATGAGTATTCTGTACAAAAACCATTTATCTTTTTATACAATGTTGGATCTGTGTCGAAAAATATTGGTTCATTACCCCCTTTTGATTCTAGGAAATTAGCTATCTTAGCGGCATCTTCTTCGTCTACCTCATACCGCATACTGTAAGAAGCATACAAATTATTTATACCCACAGGAATTATATTTACATAATTGTCGCTTGTAGTGATGGAATTATCCTTACTTTGAAATGTGACAGATGAACCATTAGAAGGGCAGCTTATTTCATTTATATCTACGAATTCAGCTATACCAGAAAAGTTTCTAGATCTGTCGTATATAAGAGACTCATCCTTTATCGTTGCGTATGGCATAATATATTATATAAAAAACTATTAAAAAATAAAAAAAACATTAAGGAAGATATTCTCCTCCATCTCCGTCGTGACCAATATAACCAAGTGTTAATTTAGAAACTCCTTCTGCAGATTGAGTCACGCTCGTTGATATTAAACTAGCGTTAGGAATACTCAAAGATTCGATAAGTCTATCTCTTCTTCCTCTTATTGTTAATTCAATTTCACTTTTACCTCTTGATCTAAGAAAATCAAAACTCCCCCCACCAAAAGATTTCTCTAACTCTATTTGCACCGTAGCTGCATAATTTTTAGTATTAAGTAAGATTGTAGAAGTAGGGTTGGTTGATCCTACGGTATATATTAGTTTCTGATCTATACTTACAGAATAATCAAAACCAATAACCCTGTTAGTTTCAAAATCTTCTGAGGATACAGATATCGAACCTTGGGTAGGGACCTCTACTATTTCATGGACTCTTTTATCTGACGATAGAGCAGGTATAGATTTTATTTCATCTAAAACATTCATATTAACACTAACTTTTGGAGCTGTTCCTACAGCGCAATTGACAGTGTAATCTTTTATATATCCGCTCTCAAAACCGTAAAAAGTTTCATCTTCTAAATTAAGTATTCCAGCTTTTAAAGGTTTGTCTTTAACTCCGACATACTCTAAAATAGGGTCTTTATATATCAGACTTCTACTTAGTGACATTGTTTGAGTTGGAGGCCCAGACACCAATGTACATCCCCGTGTTGTACCTACTGGACTTATAACGCTGCTGCTTTGCCTAGCATTAATAGAAACAGAACTTACACCTGTTAGGTTGTATCCATCTACAAATACCTCTGATTCGTAATTTAAATTAGATCCAAACATTATCTAAGGCTTCCTCCTAATCTCTTCTCTTCCCTTATAACTTCGAGAACTTTGGATTTTATCTGCTGAGCCATTTCTTGTCTGAGTTGATTCTGCTCAATCTCTCCAGAAGTCTCAGTTGACTCTTTTCCTCCTCCCGAAGATCCAGAACCACCCTCTCCGCTTCCGCCTGTTACCGATATGTTTATTTCTCCAGCATTTTGTTTGGTAGCATCTATAAGCTCTTCCATCTTTTCAACTAGCTGGTCTAGTTTTTCACCACCAAGAGATGAATCCCCTCCTGAATTTATTTGTTGCAAACTTTCAGGACCAACTCTCTCCGTAGCAGCTCTATTTAAAACGAATTCTCCACCGCTTAACAGCGCTGATACATTATCTATCCCAGCTCTATCTCCGACATAACCTCCTGTTGCATACCTCTCATCTGACCTTGCGTTAGATCCAAGACCGTCAAAAAATGAGTTACCGCTTCTGTATTGAGGAAGCAGCCCGTCTCCGTCTCCTGGTACTCCTCCAAAATTAAAACTAGAGCCCGAGCTAGTTCCCTGATTAAGTAACCCACTAACAAAATTAGGTCTACTTCTTATAGGCATTATTCCTGATCCTTGACTGCCCAGATTAGAGAAAACATTTCCGCCTCCCCCGATAGGAATAGCTTTAGGTGCGTTTGATAGAACACCAGGAAGTAATTCTTGTGTTAATTTGCTACTTGGGTTGTTAAAAATATAATTACCTATGTTTCCAGAAGTGATGGTTCCTCTAGCACTGAACATGTTCTTCAGTCCTCCAAATGTACCAGTCTGGTTAGGCAATGTTCCTCCACCAAAGAAGCCTTTTAACCCCCCCATAAACTTGGAGGTCCCAGCAGCTCCTGCCGCCTTTATACCATTCGATGCTCCAGCTATTCCAGCACTTATGCCCATAGTGGCCACCGATATAGCTAACTGAGTCAGCATGGCTTTTTTCTGAGCCTTCTTTTGTTTTTTAATTTGTCTCAGCTGCTCTTCGTAAGCCAAAACCTCTCTTTTGTATCCCAAGTCTAAGCCAAAAGCTTGTTCTTTTGCTCCCTTAGTGATATCCTGTAATGGGGTGTTTCTATTTCTTCCGAAATTTGTGAGTCTCATACTTTCTGGCTCTAAACTAATCATGGACGATTGGTTTCCAGATGCTATAAAATCATTTTTACCACTTGTGAATCCCTGGGTAGCAAAACTCAAAAGATCTCTGCTTCCTGTTATTGATCCTGCGTCATATAATCCAGGCGCATAAAAACTTTCTGCTCCTGACTGAGCTTTAAAAGAGCTGCTTGGTCTTACGTTTCCAAAAACATCTGCTGTCCTTTCCTTCATGAAAGGAGACCCAGAAACTAAACCTCCATTTGCAAATTTCTGGACTTGTCCGCTACTCATTGCCTCGGCAAAACCTTCTTTAAATTTGGATGCTGTTTTTTGCCCGTCCTTAAATCCGTCTGGAGATAAAATAGAGGGAAATGAATCCGCCTTCAAGAAACCTGGTTGCGTAGATTCTGGCGTCCACCTGGAAGCAATAATTCCAGACTCAACTCTACCAGATTTATTTTCTACTCTTTCTTTTTTCGATGATCTTTCAAAACCAGAGTTCGACGTCCATGAAGATGCCACAATTCCAGAATCAGTTCTGACATCCCTGTCTGGCTCTTCATCTCCGCTTTCTATATATCCACTATCAGCCTTAGGTGTCCAACCAGAAGCCAAAACCCCAGATTGAGTCCTAGATTTTTCGTTTTCTTGTATTCTGAATTGTTGGTATTCGCTAATTGCGGTGGCTGGACCTTTTCCATTTCTTGCATTTTCTGGAGTAGGGCCTTGAGGCTTTGTTGCCGCAGCTGTCCACCTAGAAGCAAATACACCAGAATCAGACCTGTTAGTTGTTGGCGGCAAATCATATGGTAAAAAATCACGATTTGCTTTCGGCGTCCAATCAGAAGAAACAACTCCCGTTTCCAACCTATTAACTAAACCTCCTTCTGCAAAACCAGGAAGACTCCCGTTGTTTAGCGAGTTCATAAAGTTAGGCCCGTATTTTTGAACGGCACTCTTCTTCATTACGTACTCTCCGCCCATTAAAACAGCAGGAACATCATCTTTCATTCCAGATCCCCCGCTTACCATGCCTTGGATCATGCCCCCGTCAGCTTTACCAAAGACCGAAGCTAAAGCGCCTACTACGCCGCCTCCGCCAATTCCGCCTCCTCCAAAACCAACCTGATTGAGGAGGTTGTTTAATCCAGCTTTAGCCATTCCACTGGTGAAGTCCAACGCGGCACTTCTCAATACATCCTTAAGGCTTCCCCCGCTAACTAAAGCGTCAACCATACCATCAGATATAGTATCTACAAACTGTTTAGCACCAGAAACAAGGTTTTCTTTTATGTTCCTTGTAGCATCTTCGCTTGAAACCCCTAAAGACGCGAACATTTGTGATAGAGTTTGATCTGCAGACTCTATCGTGGCTTTCATCCTGTCTAATTCTGCAATTTGAGTTTGAAAACTTAATTCTGATATTTCGCCATTTTCAAAACTTTCATAAATTTTCGCTATTTGCTTGTTTATTTCTAGTTTTTGAAGTTCTTTTTGTAATTGTATATCAATAGCCACTCTTGTAGCCTGATCTTTCGCTGCTATTAACTCAAGATCTCTTTGGTTTACTAGGGCGTTTCTTTCCAATTGGTATCGAGTCACCTCGTCAATACTTCTTCTCACTTCGCCTGTATCCAAAGAGAATAAATTTTCTGAAACATTGAAAATATCTGGGCTTGCCGTTGCTCTTGGTCCCGATGTGGCCTGGATTGTCGTTTCAGTCAGAGAACCAGAAGTATTTTGGGACCCTGTAGTTGGCAAAGGCCCAAAAGGATCTGAACCCGTTCTGTTGCTTGGGCTTCTTAAGTTATTGTTAGCTAAATTTGGATCTGGATCTGGATCTGTAGATCTACCTCTAAATTCTGCCACCGCATCTGAGAATTGTTTAGTCGCTGCTTTGAATGAGTCTACATTTACGCCAAAACCTTTCTTCGCTATTTCTATATATTCTCTTAATGCTTTAATCTGATCTCTGATAGCTCTTTCTACTGTATTGTCTTCGTTGGACGCTATCGAATTTAACTGAGCGCCGACGTCTCTTATCGCGGCGTCTGACACCCCTCTTTTTATTTGGCTAAGCAAATCCTTTACTCTCTGATCTCCGATTATTCCTTGATCTCTGGCTGTCGAAGTGAAGTTTTGCCTTATTGATTCTACAGACCCTCTTCTTCTTATCGAACTATCAAGATCTTCAGATCTTCTGTCTGAAGATCTGTTTAAAACATCAAGAGTAGAAGTTGCTGATGAAGAACCTCCAAAAACAATTGAATTTCTTTCTTTTCTTTCTTGTAGTCTAGCTTTTGCTACTTCAAGCCTTTTTATATCGGCTTTCGATGATAGCTGAGCTTCTTTTTCTGCTATCTGGAATGCTTCGTTTTTTACTTTATTTATCTGTTCTAACAGCTCTTTTTCCTTAGATAAGAGTAATGTTTTTGCGTCTTCAATATTGATTATTGATTCGGTTGTTTTTAATTGTTCATCTAGCAATCTAACTATATTCTCAACCTCTGCTTGTTGTGATGACAGAGCTGGTATTGATAACAATTGATCTTCTAGGATTTCTCTAGTATATTGACCGCTATTGATAAGCTGTTCAGATATTTGTTGTACTATTTGTTTATACTGTTTAGCTTTATCTGCGTCCAACTCTCCAAGACTGTTAGCGCCCAAAAGGCTTTTAACGCTTAAATTTGAAGTTAAGAACTCAGATGAATTCTTAGCTAAAGCTGCTCTTTTTTTTCTTATTATTTCAATACCACTTATCTCATCTTGTAATTGCGATTTTCTAGATCTAGATGTAAATGCTGAACTTTTTTCCAATTCTTTTCTAAATTCAAGTTCAGTCCTTATTGTTAATAAAGACTGTTTAGCTTCGTCGTTTCTTTTTAATTGTTCTAAAAATATTTCTTTGTTTATTTTTAATATCTTATTTTGAAGAGCTGATCTTATAGCTTCTTCTTTATTTAGAGCTCTGGTTTTCTTTACTTGGCCCTCTATAGCTTTTTCCAAAGCAGCTAGAAACCTAAGCTGTGCTGTTGTTTCGTCTGCTCCTCCAGCTATATCTCTGAGTACCTCTTTTTGTGCTTCTCTTATTTTTTCTACATTTGCTCCACCAAGCTGCTTTTCTGCCGTTTTGATAGCAATTTTAATTCCTTCGTCGCTATTTAGATCAATCGCGTTTAATTGTTGTTTGGATAAAGTCGATATTATAATAGCGTTTGCTTGACTTTGTATTTTTGGAGCTATCTTACCAAGTTGCTCCTTCAGTTCTTTGGTAGCCTCAACTTCAATACCACTATTAGGATCTATTAATGTAGGTATGTTCCTAGCTATAATTCCATCAGTAAAACCACTGTTAAAAGAATTACCAATACCAATCGCTCCGTTTTGATTGTTGCTAGACAATCTGGTTTGAAGTCTTTGGCTATCGGAGAGAGGTGCTCCATTAGTATCTATACCCAGACTTTGAGCTCTTGTTTGCGCTCTTATATCGTTATATAAACTGTCAGCTAGGTTTTTACCACTCGAATCTCCAGATAGTATTCCTTCTGCGAGTCTATCGTTAACCCCAGTTAATCTTTCTTCAAGTTTCTCTAACTGCTCTACTATTTTAGGTGTTTTATCTGCAAATAGAGATGCAAAGTCTTTAATGCCGCCAAGAATATCTATACCAAAACTTTTTAATATTGGGTTTAAAACTTGGAAAGCTGTAACTAATGTTCCAACTATTGGTATAAGTCTAGTAAATATGCTGACCGATTTTCCTATTATAGGAGCTAAACGGAGTAGAGCACTTCCCGATTTTCCTAGCCCGAACCCCTTTATGCCTCCTTTACGACCGCCTAATCGCTCTAGAGCAGCACCTCTTGATGCAATACGTGCAGTTGTACCTTTTGATCTTGATTTTGTACTAAGAGCTCCTCCGAGCTGCCCTATATCTCCACCAACCTGACCAAGCAAACCCTGTGTAAACACAGCGCTAGATAAACCTTCTGCAGCAGCAGCTAACTTACTTCCAAAACCCTCTGTTTCTTTACCGACTCCAGCAAAGACACTTTGCAGTAAAAATGCAGAACCAGTAAGAGCTATCATTCTATTATTAGACTTCTCTTGAGCTAAAGAACTTTTGTCTGCAGTTTTACCTAATTTATCAAGGTTTTTACTAACCTTCTCAGCTGATTGTGATATCTGTTCTGTTTGTTTTGCTGCTGCCGTATTTGGACCAAACCCTCCTTCGAAATTAGGAACAAAACCTCTAGCCGCATTTTTAGGTATGGCACCAGTAGGCTCATCTCTTGTGTTAGTTACAGCAAGACCATTCGGGTTTTGGCTGTTTCTCAATCCTCCGTTTTGGTTTACCCTTATCTGGTTGATTGGAACACCAGCTTCTTTTTCGCGCTGAATCGCTTCCTCTAAGGCTCCCCCTCCAGCAAAGTTAGGTATGTAACCGCCAGCAGACCTAGAAGTCTGCCCCTTTCTAAGGAAAAGGCCTACTGGTAAAGGAGCACCTTTTTTGCCACCATACTCCTTTTCAAGAGCATTATAACCTTTTTGGTCTACGCCATATCTCTCATTTGCTGTTTTTCTATCTACAAATTTATTGCCAAACAGAGAATCTTTCTTAAACTGGAAAGCGGCTTCGTCCCCTCTTATTATATCATAAAACTTTTTGGCAGCACTTTTTAATTGATCTGCACCAGCTTTGTTTTTAACTTCCGCGCCTCCAGAACCCTGACCATCAGGAACTCTAAATTTCTTAAAAAGCCTTGGCGACGATGGCAAATCTATCCTCGATGTATCTGTCCTTGACTTGTAATCTCTAAATTCAGAGCTACTCATTATTGCTGATAGACCAGTTTCAAAAATACTGCCAGCAAAACCACTTAAAGCTCCTTTATTGAAAAGATTTTTGATTTGGTTTTTTGTAGCATCTGGAACCTTATCGCTTGGACTTAAGCCTTTGGCATAATCGAGAGCTAACCCACCAGCAAAGTTACTGAGGTTGTCTTCTAAAAAATCTATGTCTGTCTTAGACCCTTTAGCATTTTTGCTTCTCTCTTGCTGTGATAGGCCATAAGTAGGGACATTTACCGAGGAATAACCAGGAGCAAGGTATGTATCGGCTTCTTGCTTACTTGTATAACTCCCTACCTTTCCCCCTTTTTTTAATGGACCACTAAAAAGCGTTTTATTAGGATCATCTGAACCCGCTCCCCCGACTAAGAGTATAAATTGCCCATTAGAGTTTACCGACGGCCCCATTCTTGCTCCTGCTTTTCCTTTTGTTTGTGCGAAGTTAGGTATAAATCCACCAGCCGCATTTATCTTCTTGGCTCCACTTGGCAACCCCATAGACTTAACCATGTCTTGGTTGAAGATGGCAGATCCACCACCAGCAAAGTTAGGAACAATATACTCACTGCTGTTAGCGACCATTGTTCCCTTTTTACCGTTACCAAATGCAAAGTTAGGGATTACAACTGGCTTAGCTCCGCCCGAAGCTCCTCCCACGCCTCTTCCTATATCTCTTTGTTCTGCTCCAATTGGCAAAAAGCCATCAGCTCCTCTTTTTGTGGCTCCAGCCCTTATTAATGGTGAAACACCAACAGAAACCTTATTTAGTTGAGAAGTTAAGGCAACCCTCTCCCTTAATGCTTTGTTAAAAAACTCTGCTTGCTGAGCTCTTTTGTTTTCAGAACTTAAAGATGAATTCTCTATTCTTAAAATCTGCTCTCTTATGTTTTTGTCGCCTATTAATGTTTGGACTATCTGGGCTTGAATTGATTGTAACTTTTGAGCCTCTTTATTTAAGCCTAAAAATGTTTTGAAAGAATCTACGCCAAACTTCAAAAGCTGCTTGGATAATTTATAAAGTAACAGACCAAATATAGCTAAGCCGCCTTTTATTAAAGCACTACCAAGTCCTTTTGTTATTCCTCTTGCTAGCTCTCCACCTATCCCTTCCCCGTCTAGTAGATCTCTAGCTTTTTGAGTAAAATTGTTAAATATGTTTAACAACTCTTTAAATGTATCAGTAACTCCTAATTCTCCAAGGCGATTAGCTAAATCCTGAACACTCAAAGACGTTGTGTTAATAGCTGCCGACAAAGTTTGGTTAAGTATTATATTTTTCTGGTAAGCTTGGTCCGTTGCATTTCTAAAAGCTTCTGTAGCTTTAATAGCTATAGATGACTCACTACTATAGTCAGACAGAGCTGCAATTAAAGGTGCAATTTGGAATCCTCCACCAATTTTTTCTGTAATACTCCTAACCTGTACATCATTTAAGCTCCCCAGTTGTTTAGCTAAACCCTCTATTAGTTTTGTTGCTGGCAATATTTTTCCCTGAAGATCTGTAACTTGAACCCCAACACTCTTTAAAAGATCTAAGTTATCAGCCCTTCCAATTCTTGTGAAGATAGTCTTAAATGAGTTACCAATAACAGCTCCACCACGCGCAGTTTTTTGCTGAACTGCTGTGATAATTCCTCCAAGTTCGTCAATACTAACCCCAGCTTGCTGTGCTACAGATGCAGATCTCTTGAATCCTTCAATGAGGTCCCTTTCTGATACTGCAAATTGGTTGGCTGCGTTACTAATTTTGTTTAAAACGTCAGTTGTAGTTAAGCCAGCGTTAGAGAAACTGTTAACTGCTGCGGTCAATCCAGAAACCGCATCTGCAGCGCTAATACCAGACAGACGAGCAAGTATCATGGCGTCATTGAGTCTTTTTGTGACCTCTGTAGCGTTTAAACCCTGCCTAGATAATTCTAAAGCTGCATCAGCCACGGTGCCAAATGTTTGCTCTGTGCCTTTAGCTATTTCAAATATTTCATTCTTTAAACCATTTAAACCAGATGTACTAGTTTTGAGGATAGAGTTTATTTTAGCCAGACTCTTCTCTACCTCAATGGTTGTTGTTATTAAAGATTTAAAGGATTGTACTACCGCATTGATTAATCCTACTGAAGCTCCAAATGCAATAACACGCGCGTTTGCGGCTTGCATTGATTTGCCAAATTCATCAGCTTGACCTGTTATTCTCCCCAGCGGCTGTTCTAAAGATTTTATATCTTTGGCGTTAGTGCCTAGATCTATCTTTAGATTTCTTCCAGCTTTTTTTGCTACGTTAGCAACCTGCCTT
>Ga0213861_10001404_pt1 | contig 21241 bp, 12 predicted proteins | sample PICome_4_FD_160110 | JGI IMG/M metagenome (GOLD analysis project Ga0213861, IMG submission 160110) | Coastal seawater microbial communities near Pivers Island, North Carolina, United States - PICO131 | ecosystem: Environmental > Aquatic > Marine > Coastal | place: USA: North Carolina... | reverse complement strand
TATCATTAAAAACTGCAAAAGAACTTAGAGAGTATGCAGAAGAGAACAACATTAGCTTGGGCGATGCTAAGACAAAAACAAAAATTCTTTCAAAAATTTTAAATATTGAATCAAACATTTCAGAAGACAAGGGTACAGAAAAACCTGAAAATGTAATTGTTTCCCCAGTCATATCAAATAAAAATGCCACCAAGGGAACATCAGAAAAACCATCACCATCAAAGGTTGCTGTTTATTCACAAAAGAATTTAAGATGGAATCTGGTTGGGTCATTGGCTCCAGGGTATAACATTGTTACCAAGGAGGCGGCTGAAAAGTGGCTAACACTTTCTTCTGTTCGTGAAGCAACACCAGAAGAAGTAGCAGACCACTACGGCCTATAATATGGACATATTGCGTCAACCGCCATTTCCAATTGAAGTTTCTTATGAAGATCTTACGGCAGACGAAACATACATCCTTGAAATATATACCGATCATTCTGACTTAATCCTTTCAGAACAAGTAACTGCATCAAGTCTTGGAACAATCTCTTATACTCTTCCTACATATTTTGAAAAATATGATGGAACATATTCGTTGTATGTTTACACGATGGATGTTGATGAGATAGCAGATCAAACTGTAGTAATAGACAATCTTTACATTTATAGACCCTACATAAATCCAACAACACTTTCTGATGACCAATGCGATATTGAAGAATATGCGGTATTAGAAAGAACTGCTCGTCAGATAATTGACACAATCGTTGGGGGATTTTATTATGAGTCGAAATCAGAAGAAGTAAATGGTTTAGGTGCAGACATACTTCCTTTAAGAAAAAGAGCAAATAAAATAAACGCTGTATATGAAAACAATGTAAAGGTTTATGATAAAAACAATCCTATTGATGGTCAGAAATCTTATATCATTACTCCAGACTCTACTGCACTAACAATTAGCGTGGTTGGTGAATATAACAGGGCACAATCAAAAACAGTAAGGCTGCCAGTAGGAGCATCTGATTCATTCATGCTTTATGGAGATAATTATGATCAGGTTTTATCTTTGACAGAAATCAATGGTGCTCCACTTTTTCCAAAAGACTGGGATTACATTATTTCGGGGGAATGGGGATGGCCCGTTGTTCCACAAGATATTAAAGATGCAACAAGGTTGCTAGTTGATGATATTAAGTGCGGAAGACTTTCATATATAAGTAAGTATGTTACTGAGTATCAAACCGATCAATTTAGAATAAAATATTCCGATATGTCTTTAACTGGTTCAGGCAATCTTGTTGTAGATAGAATATTAGAAAGATATTTTACCCCAATATATAGACTCGGAGTGATTTAATTGATTTGCGGTCCAAGTATGCTGTTTTCAATGAATCTAGACATTTACTATTCTACAGAAAGTCAAGATGACTTTGGAATAGAGAACAAAACTTGGAGACTTGATCAGACACTATTGGGTTACGCTGAAAATCTGGGTGCAGTAGAAAAAGACAGCTTAAAAAACAACATGTTCTTTGAGTATGAAAATAAACTGATTGGAAGAACTATAAAAGATCCCAGAGTATCTTTAGAAGGAATTTATTACCCAATAACAAGCATACTTATTACAAATATCCAGGATGTAAATAATAAAACTATCTTTTATGTTGAAAGCGATGGAGAGCCAACAGTATACGAAGTTACGGCGGTAGAGCCATATGTCAATCCCTGGAACGAAATAGAATACTACAAGATACTATTTAATAGATCTGACAGGCAGGAAGTTTAAAATGATTACTGCAAAGATAATGTCAAAAGACTTGTCAAGAGTTTTAAATAATACCGTTTCCTATGCAGACGGATTTGTTCAAGGAATTAAAATGAATAGACTTGAGTTTAATAGAGTTCTTGGAGGATATACTGCAGAGTCTTTAGGAGAATACATTGACTCAAAAGCAAGAATGAATCCACAGACTCTTCATCATGTTTATGAATGGAACAACGCAGGAAACAGAGCGTCAAGACTTTTTGATATTAATGTAAATGCAACAAATTATTCCATAACCTTTAGTGGAAAGTTTTTAACATCAAGGGAAGCCGCATCTGAATCTGGTCAGGTTTTTTCAAATAAAGCAGAAATAATGGAAAATGGAATAAGTGTAACGGTAAGTCCAAAAAGCTCAAAGGTGCTTGTTTTTGAAGATGAGGGAGAAACAGTTTTTACTACTAACTCAGTATACATTGCTCACCCAGGTGGGGACTATGTTGCTGGAAGCTTTGCAAAAGTTGTTGAAGAGTTTTTCGATTCTTATTTTATAGTTTCAATACTTGGACCCTTAATGAAAAAACTTAGCAACCCAAAAGAATTTTCTTTATTGTATCCGCAAGGAGCTAGAACTGGAAGATCAGCTGGAGTGCGTGCAGGAAGAAGATATTTTAGTTATCACGGAGGTGGATTGTAATGGGTCTTGACATGTTGGGAGTGGCTCCTATTGCAGTAAACAAATACTTCTGGGACACAATGAAGGCAATCGAACCATCATTATCACAATCAAAAAACTATGGTCAAACAGTGCCCATTTTCCCATTAAGCGACAGTGCTTCTGGAAAAAAGACTTGGGAAAACAAAACTTATATTATTTATGACAGAATGTTTACAAAAATGAAAGATCCATTTTATCCAATAAAATGCGAGGAAATTAGATACAATCTTAAAGCCAAAGAGAAAGATACTTTAATTTGGGGATCAGCAATACAACTGATTCTTGATAGATCAGATGATGCGGCAAAGGATATTAATAATTGGATTAGAAATAATGGTGGTAACGATGTCTATCCAGTATTTTTTCATAAAATGAGGGTTTATCAAACATCGTCATCCCTGGCAACAGAATCAGAAAACATTAGAGATTTTAGCGTAAGGCCATATTATGTTTCAGAATTTATTGTTGATATGGAATATCACTACACAAAATCACTTGAAGAATACCTATAAAAATGCTGTATAATAGTAATTGAGGAAACGCCCCCATAGAAAATAAAAAAAATACTATGGAAAAAGAGGTGAAAAAATATGGCATATACACGCGGAGATTCAAAGAACATCATTGTTGGTGCAGCCGCTATGTTCGTTTCAACAGGAGCAGATTTTGATCCAGAGACAGTAGTCTTCCCAGACTTTGTTGAGGATACTCAATACATCGAAACACTTACTGATTCAACAGAAGGTCAAGCCCTAGTTCGTAACATTGGTTACACAACTAACGGTCTTGAGCTACAGTTTCAGCCAGATTTTGGTGAGGTACAGGTAGATCAGCTTCTTGACGTTGCAAAGCTCTACAAGCAAGGAATGCAAGTTAATCTAGCAACAGCTTTCGCTGAAGCTACACTTGAGAACCTTCTTGTTGCAATTGCAGCACCAGCAGGAGACTATGATGAAGCTGGAACACTAGATAATCCAATGGATACTGGAACAGTTTCAACAGCTTCAACACTTGATCTTACTTCAGGAGCTATTGGCGAATGTCCAGTAGAAAGAGGTTTGGTTGCAGTTGGTCCAGGTACAGGAGATTGTGATCCAGGATCATACATCGAACGTATCTATGTTGCTTACCGTGCGCTTTCAATTGACAGCGTTACAGTTTCAGCTAAACGAGACGAGGCTTCAATGTTTGAAGTTTCATTCCGTTTGCTTCCTGCAAACAGTGGTTCCTATGGAAAAATTGTTGACAGAACAGTAAACAGCTCAACCTGATAAAACAAAAAATTAAATAGGCAGAGGCTCCCAGCGCATTGCGCGGGAGCTTTTGTCATGATATAATACTTTCATCAATAGTTAATGAAAGGACTATAAATGGCTACATCGGTATATGAAACAACAGATCTAACACTTCTTGATGGAACTGTAATTAAGATGAGACCGCTAAAGATCTCGTTGCTTCGTAAGTTTATGGGAAAATTTGAAGAGATTGCAGATGTTGCAGAAGATAACGATAAATCAATGGACGTTCTAATGGACTGTGTTGAAATTGCTATGAAACAATATTCTCCAGACTCAGAAATGACAAGAGAAGAAATTGAAGAAAATTTTGATCTTCCAAGCGTATATAAAGTAATTGAGGCAGCCTCTGGAATTAAAATGGACTCAGAGGGAAACGCACTAGCGGGGATTCCTGGTCTGACCTAGACCTAGTTCCTCTAGAATCAGAAGTATTTTTGCTTGGGCAATGGAAAGATTACGAAGATTTAGAATGTAGTCTTTCCATGCCTGAGCTTACTGCTGTACTTACAGCAAAAAGAGAAGCGGAGTACCAGGAAAGAAAGTTCTTGGCAGCAATGCAAGGGGTAGACCTTGATGAAAGTAGCGGATCAAGCAAAGGACAAAAAGAGTGGGAAGATATGAAGTCCAGAGTATTCAGTGGTGGATCTGCAAAAGACTCATCTGATGTAACATCTCTGCAAGGATTTAATGCTCAAAAAGCTGGATTTGGTATTGGTGATGGTTTAGAGTATTCAAATCATTCAACAAATAAACTAAAAAATCCTTTTGGGTAATGGTATAATTGATAATGGTGAACACTTGATGTCAAATGTAAATGCTAATGTAAATATCTTAGTCAACACAACACAGGCTACCGCTCAAATACGCGTTCTTCAGGGTCAAATAAATTCATTAAATGCAACTATGGCTTCTAGCGGTGGTTCCGCAATGGCTGCAAAACAAATTGCAATGAATAAAGCAATGTCTGATGCAGCAGTTGCTAGTGGAATGTTCACCTCCAAAGTTGTTCCAATGACCCATAGTATAGATGGCTTTTCAAAAAAGCTTGATAAGGGACAGCTTTCTATGGGTCAATACACAAAAGGTGTAATGTCTCAAGTTCCTGGTATGAGCAGGATGTTCCAAAAAGAATTTACTCAGATGACAAGGGTAGCAGAGACTAGAGTTAAGGCTCTTCAAACACAATACACAGCCCTTGGAAATTCTGGAAAAGCAATGGCTTTGACTCCAACAGCACTTGATATGAAAAATATGGGAACTCAAGCAGCAATAGCTGCCCAAAGAACTATGTTAATGAATAAAATGATTACTGATGGATCAACAAAATTGTTGAATTATGGTAAAAATCTACAATGGGCTGGTCGTCAGTTGATGGTTGGATTTACATTACCCCTAGTTGCTTTTGGAGCAGTAGCAGCAAAAACATTTATGGACTTAGAAAAGCAAACAAGAGACTTTAAAAGAGTTTATGGAGATGCATTTACTCCACCACAAGAGATTGAAAAAAACTTAGAGGCAATAAAAAAACTTGGAGATGAGTACACTAAGTATGGGGTAAAAGTTTCAGAAACAATGGAGATTGCAGCAACCGCTGCTGCTGCGGGTATGAGAAATGATAAACTTTTATACGGAACAGAGCAATCACTAAGGCTTGCAACAGTTGGTCAAATTGATTATAACCAGGCACTCGAAACAACTATTACTTTGCAAACTGCATTCAAGACAAGCGCACAAGAATTACCAGAGATTGTAGATTTTATTGGTGCAGTGGCAAACCAGACAGTTCTTACTGTAGACGATATGACAAAGGCTATACCAAGAGTTGCTCCAGTTGTCGCTGGTCTTGGTGGAGACGTAAAAGACTTGGCTGCTTTGCTTACTGCTATGCGTGAGGGTGGAGTTAGTGCTGAGCAGGGGGCAAACGCCATTAAGTCTGGTCTTGCTAGAATGATTAACCCAACGAAGGCAGCAAAAGAAGCTCTATCAGGTATGGGGATAAGTATTGATGCCATTGTTCAAGGTAATGCAGGAGACTTCATGGGGACAATCAATGACTTGTCTGAAGCACTTAAAGGGTTGGGAGATTTTGAAAGACAGCAGGCACTTGAAAAACTTTTTGGTAAGTATCAGTATGCAAGGCTTGGAGCTTTGTTTGAAAATATTACTAGAGAAGGAAGTCAGGCTGCAACAACGCTTGATCTTGCGGGACAAAGTGCAGAACAACTTGGTCAACTTTCTGCAAAGTCAATGAAAGAAATTGAAGAATCTACTACCGCAAAGTTTCAAGGCGCAGTAGAAAAAATGAAAATGGCGATTGCACCTGTTGGAGAAGCATTCCTCAAAGCCTTAACTCCAATTATTGGTTTTGTAACAAAGATAGCTCAAAAATTTAATGAGCTTCCAGATACTTTTAAAGATGTTTTAGGAACACTTGTTGTTGGGATTGGTGTTGTTGCTCCAGTAGTTCTTATGCTTGTAGGTCTTTTTGGAAACCTGATAGCTAATGGAATAAAGGTTCTTCAGGGAATAAGAAGGCTTTTTGCCTCAATAAATGGTGGAGCTTCAGCTTTCTCACATTTAACCATGGAAGAATTAGAGGCATCCGCAGCAGCAACATCGCTTGAGGGATCAAGCTCAAGACTCACAAAGACGTTATTGATGCAAGAAAGTGCAGTCAACACCTTAATATCGCTATACTCAAGACTTGCAGCATCAGCAACAACTGCCGCTTCATCTATGGCATCAGCATCTTCTATGGTTGCTGGAGCTAGTGCTATGAGAGCTGGCTCTCTTGTGTCTCAGGCATCAGGATCAAAATCTATGGTTTCTCGTTCAAATGTTAAAGGATTTGCAAAAGGAGGAACTGTACCAGGATCTGGAAATAAAGATACAGTTCCAGCACTATTAACTCCAGGAGAATCTGTTGTAACAAAAAAAGCAACACAATCGTATGCTCCATTTATTTCTGCTATGAATTCTGGAACTCTTTCAAAATTTGCTACAGGTATCACTAACCTTGGAGGAATTAGCGTACCAACACCAGTAGCACAATATAATATTAGGTCAGGTTCTATTGCTCCAGTACAACAAATTATAGAAGATGCTAGACAAATTGATGGGGCACTTGATCAAGTAACTGCAATATTAAGACAGTTTGCACAAACAGGAGCCCTTATTAGTAAATCAGCTCTTACGCAAGCTTTAGCAGCACAGGGTGTTAATTTAAGTCAGAATAGGCCACCGACACTATCTGCAGCACACCTAACAGCAGTTAAAAAATATGGAGACCTTAGTGAATCCAGAAAAGCCGAAACTTCAAGGTATTTAGAAACTAAGGGCGCAACTGGACAGAATATGAGTTCCTTCATTAGGAGCAATCCAGCACTTGCCAATGAGCATGTAAAAGTTTACAGTGGACTAACTGCAGGGATTTCGCAAACATTAAATGGCTTACTAAAAACTGGAGCCCCAGTTCAAACATTCATGGCTGAATGGAGCAGAGAAGGAAGTAGAATTCTTCCAGCACTACAAAAATTTGGTGGGCTTGTAAATGTAAACAATAAAGACTTAGATGCACTTGCCAGGTTTGAACGAGAGCTTGGAACAAAGGTCTCAAACTTAGCTTCTGAAATGGGAGATAACGTTGTAAATGATGTCAGACTTGATCAATCAGTAAAAGAACTTACTGCTAAGTATATAAATGCTAGCGGTGCAATGGGCAGAGTTGCCCAAGCAGCAGCAATGGCAGCAAACGCAATTGGTGGTGTAGGTGTATCAATGCCAAGAGCTACTGCTGAAAGAATGTCTAACATTACTCAAAATGGAAGAGAGCAAAGGTATATTGATAGATCAAGTGGTGCAGTTTTAGGAAGATATAGTCCAGAAAGTAATAAATGGAGGCCAGAAAGAGTTCAAAGTTTTGCAAATCCAGGAGACGCTCCTAGACAAACAGGATCTTTATCAGCATCATCAACAACAAGACCACAAAGCTCTAGTTCAATAATTTCACAATCTGCAGAAACAGGAACACAAGCAGCAAGAGCGTTTACGGAGAAGTGGGCTGCAACTACAAAAGCTTCAGCACCAATTGTAACTAGCGCGGCAGCATCTGTAGGCACCTTATTTGCCACACAACTTGATAGATCAATGGCGGCATACATATCATCCAGTCCAGAAGCTAATGCTGCAATGATAAAGTCAATTATTACTGGTGGAGAAATGGCTATTCCAGCAGCAAAAGAACGAGGAACTCTAACAGGAAAAGCATATTCAGACGCTATAAAAGCATCTATCATGTCTGGTGGAGCAATACCCATGCCCAATATGTCAGTCGCACCACAAAGCGGAACAAAAAATATGCTCAATGCCCCTAGCCGAACACCAACCCCTTCTCTTCCAGGAAGTAATACACCAATGCAAAACAACAAACCTTCTTCCTCCCCAGTTCAAGCCATAAAAACTGCAGGAGCAAGCATGAGGGCAACAACTCAGGCATTGAGTGGAGCTTTTACTGCTGCAGGAATTGGGATTGTCAATACTGAAAAGGGTCTTGAAAAAATATCAACAGGTGTTGGCAAGTGGTCCAATAAGTTTAAGGCTATTGGTGCTCGTACAAGAGAAGCTTATTTGGCAAATAAAGCTGCTCAAGAAAAAAACTTAAATAAAATAGAAAAAGATTATCAAGCAGTAAGACCAGCAGCAGCACCAATGAATAGAGCAGAAAGACGAGCGGCTGCAAAAATTGATCAAAAAAACACTACTGGACAGTTTAAAAATCCTATAGGTTCCGCTGCTTCTAAAAACATGGCAGGGGTATATACCGCTCAATCGCAGTCTGCTGCAAAGGAGCTAAATTCAGTTACGGGTAAAATAAAAAATGCTCTTTCAAGTTTCAGGGTTGGTATTCAAAAAGGAAATGCCGACAACAAGATGGCTTACGGATCATCTACAAAAACCATACTTTCTGGTGCAAAGGAAGTTTCACTAGCACTAATTTCAGGAGGAAAGTCAGCAGGATCGGCTATAGTTCAAGCCTCCATTCCATTAAAAAATTCTTTATTGTCTTTATCAGACTCAATAAGGATGGATGCTGCAAAAATTGGAAGTGGTTTGGCAAAAGCAGGAGGCGATATTGCAAAAGGAACGACAAGGGTATCCTCTGCATTAATGGGTCTTGCATCTAAGATTGCAAACTCTAAGATTGGAACAGGGTTATCAAATGTAGGTGGGTCTGCCAATGGAGCTGTCATGGGGCTAATGGGAATCAGCATGGCGGCATCGATGGCGGGTGGAGAGATTGGAGAAATGGCTCAAAAGATTATGCCAATAACAATGGGCTTAATGGGCTTACAAATGGTTATGCCAATGTTCAAAAGCAAGCTTGGTCTTGCAACTATTGCAGTGGCAGCAATCGCTGCTGTATTTGTAAAAGGCAGAGTTGATATGGACAACCTTGCAAAATCTGCAGCAAAAGCTGGAGCAAGTCTGGGAAATATTCCAAACCAAATGGATATTATTTCTGAAGCAACAGGATTTAAATTTCCTGACCAGAAAGATATGTTGTTTAGATTTACTAAAAAAGATTCAGCAGCAATGGAGCAGTTCTCAAGTTTCTTTGAATCAGAAAAAGGAAGTAAATTTATTCAAGAGTTGAAGTCAGCATCTTCTACGGAAAGATATGAAAAAGTTGCCAACATGCTAAAGCAGGCAATTGACAGTGGACTAGATCCAGAAAAAGCAAAGGCATTTGGAATGTCTCTTGCTCAAGCAACTGGAGACTACATAATGAATTCAAGATTACTTAGAGATTTTGCTAATGGAAACATGAGAGGCAATGGCGCACAAGGATTAATAGATTCAGAAAAGAATAGACTAAAACTGCAGCCAGGATCTCCTGAAGGATTTCAGATGGCTGGACCCAACATGCCTTTTGTTGGTGGTGGGCAAAATCAAATAAGTGCTCGTCAAGGTGTTGGCATGGGCGTTGGAACGGCAATAGGGATGACGGCAGGGTCAGTAGCTGCAGGAGCTATAGCAGCAGCAACGGCATCAGCTGCAACCGCAGCAACAGGTGCCGCAGTTGGAGCAGCCGTTGGAAGTGTTGTGCCAATTCTAGGAACTGCAATTGGAGCAATTGTTGGTCTTGGTGCTGGATATCTTGTTTCTAAATGGTTTACAAGTGGAGATCAAGATGCTTTAAATAAACAGATGGAGCAATCTGCAAGAGGTCTAGGATTTGCCCTACAAACAGCGCAAAATCTTGCAAATATAGAGGCAGTAATCCAAGATCAAAGAGAAAAAGGCATAACATCTTATCAAGAATATGCTACCCAGATGGCTGAAGTAAATGCAATGCAGGCAGATCAATCAACCTACATATCTTCAATATTTGCCAATGCCGCAGATTCTGGAGCAATGATGCAAGCATTAAAAGATCAACTATCACTTAAAGGTCTTAGTGAATCACAACAAGAGGTAGTAAGTAAAAGATTAGATCCAAATGCCTTGGCTCAAAATTATTTCCAAAAAGATTTTAAAGATTTGGTAAAAGGACAACAAGACTATCTTGGAGCAGTCTTTGAGCAAGTTATGTCTGGATTAAGTCCAGATAATGTTGAGCAAAGAATGTCTGACGTTGAAGGTTCATGGAAAACAGTTGCTGAAAAATACATAGAAGCAATAGAAGCTGGAATAGATCCAAAAACATTATTTGAAAAAGTAAATCTAGGAAACTGGGCAGACACATTATTTAATGATGGTACCGTTTCAGAAGTTAATGCTGTAGATTCTAAAAAAGCAGAAATGCTGTCTAAAGCTAGAACGGGACAAAAACAAACACTTGAAGACTTACAAAAACAGAGAGATGATCTTGAGTTTACTATGTCAAATCCGAATGCATCTGAACTTACTAAAGAGTACGATCAGATAGAGTTAGACAAACTAGATAATAAGATAAAAGAGACAAAAGAAAATCTTGCCTCTCTTTCGATAGAAATTGATGGATTGAGTGTAAACACAAAAGAGCTTATAGTCAATAACATTGACAAAATGGCGGATGAAATAAACGAAACATTTGGAGTTACAAAAGAACAAATTACTTCTGTAGCATCAGGATTTAAAGATAGTGGATTTATAACAGACTTGCTTAAAACAGAAGATGGAGTCAAGACTCTTGCTGAAAATATATCAAAATTAAAAGACTTTAAAGACATAGACATTGAGTTAATGATGAAGAACAAAGCAGACGTAGATGAAGTTGTAGTTGCATTAAATGAAATAAAAGAGTTTAAATTTAAAAAAGATGGATCAAATGATATAGGAAAAATGCTACCTAATAAACAAATTTTTGCAAATCTCATGATAGATGCTGGCAAGTCTGCCGAAGAACTCCCCAAGATATATAAAAAAGCAGCAAACAAAACAGACGATGTTCTTGATGGTATTGGAGAAAACGTTCTCACTAAACTTGGAACCATAAAGCCAAAAATTCTTCCAGATGTTATTCTGCAACTTTTTGGTGACAGTTTGGGCAGTGCAGAAGATATAGCAAGTAGGCTCAATGCAGCCTTCCCAGAAGGACTTAGCCCAATTGACTTACAAATTCTTGTTGGAATAGGTGGACCAGGTGCAGCTTTTCTTACAGATCCAAAATTTATAGAAGCTATGAAAAATGATGAAGATTTTTCAGAAACAACTCAATATCTAGGATCAACAAGGAGCACTATAAGAACGGATTACACTCCACAACAAATTGCTCTGTACAAATCCCTTAAAGCAGATGAAGCTGGAACTGTTCCTGGAGTAACCACTACAGGAGATGACGAAAATGATGGTGGCGCAGGCGGTGAAAAAGAAAAGACATGGCTAGAAGGAATGATAGAAGGCTTTGTGGCAAACAATTCGTTATATGAAACTGCTGGAAAGTTTGCAAAGAAGTTAATAAAGTCTAAAGGTAAGTTCTTCGGTCTGGTTCAGCAAATGAGGGTTGGTAAAAGAGTAAATGCAAAAACTGGAAAAATCTCTAAAGGTTTTGCACAGCTTCCAGAAGAACTTATTGATGAAATCGGAGCTGGACCAGAAGGGCTTGCAAAAATGAAAGAGCTTCTAGCTCTTAGCAAAGAAAAGTTTAATGCATTTATTAAGGCTTGGAAACAAGATGTTCTTGGATCAACCATGGATAAGATGCGCTCTGAAATTAAAGTGGCAAATAGAAAAAACAAAGCAAAAGGAATGTTGGATGGAACAATTCCTGGACTATCTAAAGCACAGTTAAAAGAGCTGGGGTTAACTCAAGATCAAATGAAAAACCTGTTAGATGATCCAGAATGGGTAATATCGTTACTAAAGGCGGTAAAAAACGGAAAGGCTGCCCTAAATGATTTCCTTGGCACAACAAAAAATTGGGTTGCCAGTATGGAAGAAGTCTTAGATCCACTAGACAAGGTATCAGAGTCATGGGATAAATATTCTTCAGCAGTTGATGATGCATTTAGTGCAGCAAATATGCAAACACAAATAGACATGGAAGATGAGTTTGCTTCTAAAAACGGCAAGACAACAGCTCAAATGGAAATTCAGGTAAAGCAAAATGAAAAATTGATCCAACAAGAGCAAGACAAGATAGATGCCAAAAATGATTTAATCGCAGCACAAGAAAGACTTAACGAAAAAGATCAGCAAAACATTGATGATACAAGAAGGCAAGATGAATTAAGAAATCGTGTCTCCAGTGCTTTGTCTCATGAACTTGAAATTATGTCTCAAAAAGAAACTGAAATTCGCAAGATATACGATGAAAGAGTAGCAGCATTAGACAAGGTTGCAGCATTAAATGATAAGATTCTTCAAAGCCAAAAAGATCAGCTAAACATATCTCAAGCATTAAGTAGTGGAGATATTTATGCAGCAACCGCCGCTGCCCAACAAATGAGACAAAATCAAGCACAGGCAGCTCAACAAAATGTTAAGGATGCCTTGCAAAAAGGTTTGGATAATCAAATTGCTGGACTAAGAACTTCTGAAGGGCTAACAAGGGAAGAAGCAGAAAAGCAAATAGAGTCTATTAAAGAGCAATCCTATCAGACAGGGCTAAAGATTCTTGAAACAGAAGATAAGATTTATGCAAGAAATATTGTAATTCGTGATTATAAGAATGAAATATACAATATTGAACAAGGAGTCATGAAGACTTATGTTGATCAAAATAAAGAATATTCAATGTTGCTATCAAATTATGCAACAGATCTTGAGATAAAGAAGAGTGGGTTGATTGTTGCTGGACTAACTCAAGACCAATGGGTTAGAGCAAAAAATAATTATCAACTTTACATTGATTCAATTAAGGGCAGCATGTCAGAGATATCTAAGTTACAGACAGCACTAGACACTGCTCTTGCGACATACGCTCAATTGGGTGGAGCATCACCATCTACAGATCTGACTCCAACTAATTCAGCTGGGGTAGTATTGGACTGGAACAATCTATCTTCAGAGCAATCCCAATCATTTTCTAATGCACTGGCTAATTCTGGAGTTGATTGGGCTAATCTAGACCTTTCTGGCTTAAACTTAAACACAGGAACTTTTGCAGGTGGCGGAATGATTAAAAAATATGCATCAGGAGGAGTTGCTGGTAACGGATCTAGAGATTCTGTGTCAGCAATGTTGACTCCAGGAGAATTTGTAATTCGTAAATCGATGGTAGATAAATACGGAATGCCAATGCTTTCAGCAATAAATCAAGGTTCATTCTCAATGCCAAAATACAGTATGCCTAAACCTCAAGGTATGGAAAAGATAGAGTCTAATAATTCGACAAACATCTCTGCTCCCATGTATAATAGTTATAATGTTGGAGTTAATGTTAGCAATGCTGGAGCTTCTGCAGATGAGATTGCAAACATAACAATTTCAAAGATTAAGCAAATGCAAAGTACGCAGATAAGGAGTGGTCGTGGCTACTAGCTCATACATGACAGGTCGTAGGTCATATTTAAAGGGTGCTACAAGACCTCAAGCTTTGTTGTTTTCCGATAACTCAGGAACACTTGATAGTGGCTCATACGTTCCTACAGGAACAGAAGGCTTAGACTTTATTATTCTAACAGATGGTAATAGGGGAGAGATTTCAATGTCTCAGCAAAGAATTGAATCAAGACAAAGAATGGTAAATGGAAATATGCGTTCTTACTGGACGGCAGACAAACTAAACCTTTCTACATCTTGGAACAGGATTCCTTCTAGAGCATTTTCTGCAGACGTTGATTTTAATCCAGCTAATGGAGAAATAACAGACAATCCATCTACATACACAATGTACACAGTTGACGGCGGTGCAGGAGGAGTTGATTTGTTAAACTGGTATGAGAATCACTCTGGACCATTCTATGTATTCCTTGGCTATGATAAATTTAATATAAATGGCACGAAAAACTTTGAAAAACTTAGAGTGTATAATCAAGTTTTAAAAATGTACATATCTTCTTTTGATTATTCAATTGAAAAAAGAGGCGGAATCTGGTCAAACCAAACAACGTCTGGATATGACTTTTGGAATATCAACATTTCACTGGAAGAAGTATAAATGTTTCAATCAGAAGAACTTGAAAATCATCTGAAAACTTCGGATACGATTAAGGTTGAATCAGCGGTATATGCTGAATGGAACATGAATCAGCCAGGAAATATTAAAGATCTTGGCAACTATCGCTATAGACCAACGTATTCTGGATCTGAATACTATCTTCTTCCCGTAAACTATGATGAATTAGATATTGGAAACTGGTATACAGGAGCAACAGATTCTGATGTTGCTATCCAAAGTGGTTTTGATGATCAAGATCAGCCAACATTGTTTATCTCTCCTAAAGAAAAGATGAAGCTTCTTTATTCTTTAAATGATTGTATAAGCCCCCACAGACCAAGGTCAGGAATCAATAAACCTTTATACCTTGGAAACATTGGTTCAACATACGAAACAGCGCAGTATATAACTAATCCATCTCCAATAAACAAAATAACAGATTTACAAGAAATAAATCAAGGATACATTGTTAATAGACCAAGATACTATATGTCTCACAAGGATGATCTATTTAAATACTGGACTTCTTATAGAACAGAGTATGGAGTTCCAAGTCCAAGACCTGGAGAAAGTGCCACATCAGAGTTACGTCAAGTTGAAAGAGGTATTTCTTTTTTAGTAAATGAAAGATATTCTATCGAAGACTCTGTTCCTTTTGTTGTCTATGAAAACCAAGTTCCAGCAAATAAGATTGTTGTTAAAATGCAAACAAATGTAGGGGATGTAGATTTAGGAACTTTAAGATACGGAAGTACATCAATACAAGATCCATTATTTGGTGATAGCAATAAGACAACACCCGTTCGATGGAGAATTGAAAAGCTAGATGAGGATAATAGTTGGGTAACTATGATATCTTTTGATGAAGTATCTTTAAGGTCTGATGGAACCCCCATAATTGGTTTTGATGGACATATTGAAGTATCTTATGGCTTACAGATTCCATTAGAATATAGAGATATTTTTATATTTGCTGATACTATCCCAAATTCAACTCTGCTTCCAGACACTGTCCCAGAAGGGTATACCTACCTTGTTAAAGAATCAGATCATGATTTAGGTACAATGTGGATATTTGTAAATGAGGAATGGGTGTCCTTTACCCCAGATTATTCCTGGGCAGTTTCAGATGAATTAATTAATTATAATAGCAACTTTGTTACACAACCAGCAAATCCAGATTACTTTTATGATGCAAACAATAACCCAGTATTCAGAGAATTTGAATGGTTGGGTGGCATGAGAGTAGTTGTCGAAACGATGAATAAAGTCGGTTGTACATTTGACCTAATAGAACTTTCTCCGAGACTTTTGGTTGAAATGAGTGAAAGTGTCTCATCATTCTCAATAACAAAAACAATGTCAGACCTTGGGAATGGATCTATACCTGTAGGTGGACTTTCTGCATCAACAGGACAAATTGAAATTTTTGATACAGACTTTTCTTTTAATCAAAACAATGCTTTTAACTTTGATGATTACAGAGGAAGTATCCTTGCAAATTATTTAGATATGCCAATAAAGTTTTTATTCTATGACATCACAAAAGAGGTAGATGGAATAGATTATTTTATTCCAGTAAAAACAATGTACAGCGAGTCATTCCCACAGGTTACTGGAGAGGCAGCAACGATAAGCGTCACTATAAGAGATTTATTCTTTCTTCTTGAATCAAGACCAGCTCCAGAATTACTATTGACAGATGTATCTTTAAGCTGGGCTATAACAGTGCTACTTGATTATATAGGATTTTCAAATTACACATTCAGAAGGGTTGCTGGATATCCAGAAACAACTATTCCATACTTCTTTGTTGAGCCTAATCAAAATGTTGCAGAAATGTTACAAAAATTAGCGGTAGCTAGTCAGTCAGCAATGTTCTTTGATGAATATAATAATCTTGTCATAATGTCCAAAGAGTATCTGCTTCCAAGCAGCGAAAATGAAAGAGCAACCGATACGACTATGTACGGACAGGTAGAAGGAGAAAATCTTCCAAACATAATCAATCTATCCTCACAAGATAAACTTGTATACAATGATGGTGAAATAAATTACACAACTAGATATATTCAAAGATCTATTGGCTCAACAGCAACAGCACAAAAACTAGACCAATACAAAGAATACATTTACAAACCTGTTCTTTTATGGGAAGTTCAAGGAAGAGAAGCAACAAAAACAATAAACCAGCTAGGGGCACAGAACTCAGGGTACACACTTGGAGCAGTACCACTAAACACAAACTTAACAGAAGAAGTCCCTTACTCACTAAACAATACAATTTACAATAACGTTATTGATGTTGGAGAGAATGTATACTGGATTCCATCACACTCTGGATACCTTTATGCAAACGGAGAAGTTATTAAGTTTGATGCAGTAGAGTATTCTGTTTCTGGAGAGATTGAGCCAGTATGGATTACAAGCAATCAAGAGTATCAGGACTACTTCTCTAGACTTACCTTTAATGGAAAAATGTTTCCTACAGGAAACGTAAGGATATACACAAAGCCCGAATATGAAATTGTTGACGGTATAACAAATCTTAAAAATGGAGAAATCATAGAACACGGTAGAGGACAGTTTGGCACTGCTATAACGACACACTCTGCAGGACTTAGTAGCGATAGCTATTGGTCAAATAACTTGTACGTTCGTGGGTGCATAATGAATGCATCAAAATACCTATTCACTACAGGGTCTTATATTGAATATCCAACCACCCTTCAACAGGGAACTGCTGGTAAAATTCAAACGTCTCCATACATTGATGCGGATGCCTTTTCTGAATCTTCAACAAGAAATGGAATTATTAAAAACTTCCTAGCAGATAGTTATGCAACTGAATCAGAGATAAACTATTATAAAACAACTGGGCCAGGAACTATTCAATCATCTGCCTTAATACTAAATGGTCCAAAATTTACAGATGCTCTTCCTGCATCATCCTTTATCTCTTACGTCTACAAAGATTTTATTGATCAAAACGGAGAGGCAATTCCTTATAAGCATTTTGGAACAAGAATGAGAATTGTTGGTAAGGTGGAGTCTGGAACAGATAAATCTCAAACTCCTATTGACGCCTATCCAATTTTTGAGGGATCTTCTGGATTAGAGCTATATTCATCTTCTAGCAACGTATCTCAGAATGCACCAGACCAACAGGTAAGAATCTATGGTGGCTCTGGAGGAATTGGGATAGGAGTAAATAAAGAAACCAACAATGGATACTTTTTTGAAATTGTAGCTTTAACTGCTGACAATGTTGGGGATTATGTTTCTGACAATAATGCTGGAGTAAAAGTTGCAAATATTCTTTCATCTCCAAGCCCGTCATGTGTAGCAAATGAGGTAACCGTTTACACAGAAAGACAGTTTGATTTTCAGGTTGGAGAAAGTGTTTTAATCTCTGGTCTAGTAGATGCAAATGACCCAACTAATACTAGGACTCCACTAAATGGAGAATATGCTATTACATCAATATTTCCAGATAAAAAATCTTTTAAATATGTGATAACATCACCAACACCTCTAACAACAACATCAAGCACGGGTGGAGTTGCTTCGCAATCTATTCAAGAAGCTACAAACATTGCAAACATATATTTTTACAAAATTGTTTCAGATGGAAGTGGATCTGCTATACCAGTAAGACTTTGGTCTGGTCTTGGTCAAATAAACGTAGATAGTGGAGAGTTTGTTGGACAGAATAGATTGGCTGGAGAATCTTCAACAACTGTATACGACATGTCTGCAGAGTACATTAATATTGGATCTGCAAGAAGATTCTTCTTATATTTAAATGGAAAGCAAATATCTACTGTAGATGACATAGACCCATTGCCAGAGTACAATAATATGGCGGTATTTACAAGAGGGTCTTCCAAGTGTATGTTCGAGAATGTTTATGCTTTAGCCAATAATTATTCAGAAAGCACAACGTTTACCGTAGACTCTGGGATCTCAAAGGTATTTGGTGATGACCTAGTTGATGCTTCTGAGGCATTAAGAAAGTATGCAATTAGTGGGATAATCCAAAAGACATACCTTTCTGGAATCAGTAGTGCAGAACCACCAAAGTATAGAATGTATTTTGAGGAGTTTGGAACAATTTTAAGAGAGGTTGCATACTTTAATGTCAAGTACGATAGAGCTTATCCTGCACTCTACGCAAGATTAATGAATACTATGAATAGGGTCAAAGGATATTCCGTTTCAGGATTTTATGCAGGATCGTATGGGGCAGACTTCTTAATCTTTAACTGTACCGACTTTAACCTAAACCTTGACGACACTTCTGGAAACTATTTAAGAATTTCAGGAATTGCATTTACGCAAGACACAACCTACAATCTTAATGTTGATGACTACTACAAGAGTAAATCAATATTATCTAATTCAGATCTTGGAAAATCCTCAACTATATCAAATCCATTTAGAGTGTTAGAGGAATACAACAAGATTAAAAACTCAAGAATAAAGTATGGCGTTCATCAGTTTACACCAATAGATAGCCCATACATTCAAACTTCTGATGCCGCAGAGGATGTCTTTGGTTGGGTAATCGATAAAGTATCTGTTCCTAAAAAAGCAGTGGGAATAAACACTTTTGGAACAACGAACCTTCAATTGGGAGATATTGTTAACATTAATTATAAAGATGCTCAGGGTCAAGGAATAGATATTATATCTCCAGAAGCAAGTAGGTTTGTTATTTATAACATGGAATATAAGAAGGATGCATCAGGTTTATCAACTACGATATACTTGATAGAGGTGTAAAATGGGATTTAATAGTTATGCAGATGTAGCCGCTGCTCTACAAGCAGAGTCAGATGTATGGTCTAAAGGGCAAGGTCATACTGACGAGGGGGTTAGGCAGAATGCTTTAGCAGCAAGAGAGTGGTGGAGCAATTATCAAAACACCTCAACAGCATCACCACCCCCACCTCCACCACCACCGACACCACCTAATCCATGGATAACAACATCAACTTATCAAGCTCCAAGGGGTATAAAGCAGGCTCAACCAGATATTGTTCTTGACCCAGAAATAGACACAACTGGAGACTATATTGTTGAAAGATTTTTTGAAGAACTTGGTGGACAAGAACTTATTAATCTTTCCAGACACGATTTGATTGATGGCATAAATGTAGTGTATAATCCAATTGCAAATCTTTCTAGATTAAGGCAAAGGTTTAATCCAAACAACATAATCGAATCAGATTTTCTTTCACAAAATGAAGCAAGAAATGCTACAATTGACATAATATCACGCGGAATGTATGAACCAAGCTTTGACGATCAAGGTAGGCTCGTTGTGAAAATTGATATAATAAGACCAGAAGAAAATATAGAAGTGCAAATTTCTATTTCTGAAACACTGACAAGGATTGAGCTATGATTACAAACGCAGGAAAAGAAATTATTTCAAAATACCTTTTGGGTCAAGTACCAACATATGCTAGTCACATATCTATTGGCTGTGGAGCCGTTCCCTTAGATGCAAATGACACTGCTCCAACAGTAGAAACTTTAGCGGCAAAAACAAAGATGGACTTTGAGATGGCTCGTGTTCCAATAACGTCAAAAGGCTTTGTTGATGATAACGATGTGACCAAGGTATCTTTTACAGCAGAGTTGCCAAAAGAAAATAGATATGAAATAACAGAAATTGGATTATGGTCAGCAGGAAGCAATTCTCTAGCAAGGAACTTTGATAGCAGGGTTTTGTTTAACTTTTCGGAATCCTGGCAAGAACATAATACCTCAATTTCAGAAATTGCAACTCCGTCACCACTTGGCAGTGGGGGAGATATAACAACAGATCTCAAAGTATTTAAAGCTTCAAGTGATAACCTAGTTTTTTCTAACTTAGATAGGAAGACAAGAAAAGAGGGGCCAAGATTTCTTGATTCTAAAATTCTCCTTAGGGGAGACTCTTCTATTATTCAGGGAGCATCAGATAGTTGGGCAGGAAATTCTCCAACTTATTCTGTCAGCAATAAGCAAGCTGGAACTGGAACGGCGACTTTAACGATAATTCCAGATGAAGATGATGTTGCACACTTTTTGAATATTGGAGATACAATTCTTGTAGATGTGTCCGATATAGATTTTGATGGAGAGCATATTATTACAGGAAGAACGAATACTACAGTAAGCTTTGATTCATCTGCAACAGTATCCTCTAGTTTAGCAACAGGAAGCATAACCTTTACACAATCAACACACATTCATCTTAATGCTATAAATTTTGATATCTCAAAGAACTCTCCATCAGATATCATATCTCTAGCCTTTAGTCTTATAGATAAAGATGCAATTGGAGTTGGGGTTCCAGATTATGTAAAAATATTGATTGAATTTTATAAAAATGAGACATCAATAACATCAGGCTTTGCAAAGGCAGAAATTCAAATTGACGGAACAGATTTCACTTCAGATAGGTATAAGGTTATAGAAATTCCAATATCATCTTTAATTACCAGTGAAGATTTTAGTTCTGCACAAGTAAGGCTTGCGAGAATCTTTGCATCAGTTGTTTATACTGATGGTGGAGAGCAAAAAACATCACCAGTTCACTATGTAGAATTAGAAGGAATTAGAATAGAAAATACTACAAGCTCTAACCCAATTTATGGAATGGTTGGATATTCAGCAGTAAGAACGAGTGATGGACAGCCTATATACAAATATACAAACACAAACAACTACATCGAGTTTAGATTTAATTTGGATGTAGGATAATGGCACAAATCTTCATTCCCCAGGGAAATTTTGAAGAAGTAGATATTTATACTGGTAGATATTCTGTAAGATATAGAATTATTTCAGATAATAAAAACAACTTTTCAAACTGGTCTCCAATATTTGAAGTGGACCCAGAAT
>Ga0213861_10001399_pt1 | contig 21289 bp, 18 predicted proteins | sample PICome_4_FD_160110 | JGI IMG/M metagenome (GOLD analysis project Ga0213861, IMG submission 160110) | Coastal seawater microbial communities near Pivers Island, North Carolina, United States - PICO131 | ecosystem: Environmental > Aquatic > Marine > Coastal | place: USA: North Carolina... | reverse complement strand
ATTACCGTGTTTTATTTTATTAGGTAAAAATGGATCTGCAATTGATGGCCGCGCCGCGCCAATAAAATCCTGCACACCGGTTTTTATAACATCGAGCATGGTATCCGGTGAAGTAAAACGACCGACAGCTACAACAGGCTTGCTAGTTAAGTGCTTTGCTTTTGCCACACTTTGCGTCAATGATGATTCCTGAACGAAACGAGACACACCCATTTCCACACCATAATCGTCTACAACCAGGTCCCATAAATCCGGCAATTCGGCAAGCATCGCGAAGGCATCATACGACTCTGGGTTTTCAAGGTCCGTGGAGAAACGCGTAGCAATTGCGCATTTATCGCCAACCGCTTGTCGCGTAACATCAATAAGCTCAGTTACAATGCGCGTTCGATTCTCTAAAGACCCTCCATATTCATCGTTACGTTGATTAGATGGATCAAGAAATTCCGATATCAAATACCCATGGGTCGCATATACATAGACAATATCAAAACCGGCCTCAACAGCACGTTTCGCAGCATCATATTGCCATTTCAATACATTTCGAATATCGCGCCGATCAAGCTTACGCGGCTGTATTGGATTATTTTCGTAGGACTGAGTAACAGGTCTACCGGATAAACTGAAGGGCAGAAGTCGACTACTTAGGTTTGGAACTGATGACCCACCAATCCATAGTTCCACACCTGCTAAAGCGCCATGGGCATGAACAGCATCAGTCATCAATGCATTAGCGCGAATATCATTATCATCCCACAACGTCTGGGATGGATAAGCTTCGTCATCCGACGTAGGGTGAATAGAACAATACTCTGTACATACTACACCCCACCCTCCTTCGGCCTTGATACCGCGCATAGCGGCTACTGCTCGCGAATTCGAACGACCCATGCCCGTGCAATGCGGAACCTGATAAAAACGGTTTGGAGCGGTTACAGGGCCGATAGCTACTGGCTCAAATAAGATATCAAACCCGCAGGCTGTCATTTAGCCTGCCTTATTCCCCGCACACGGGAAAGTAGCTCATCACGCCATCGATAATAGAATATAGAGGGCGCTAAAAACCAGGGATTACCGCGATAATAAAAGCGTCCTTCAAACGGTGTGCTATCCAATCCAGTTTTACCTTCAGGGTTGCCAACAACCTGCCGACCAATACACGCACCAAAATAACTTGCCAAGGAAATCCCAGCACCGCAATAACCCATACAATAATGCACCCCATCATGAACACCGAGGTGCGGCATTTCATCAAAGGTATAACCAACGAAGCCCATCCATGAATGGCTAATGCGGGTATTCTCCAATTCGGGGAAACGATTTCTCAATTCGTGATGTAATCGTGGTCCACTTATCTGAGGATTAGTCTCATTTAATGACACGCGCCCGCCAAATAATATTCTCTTTCGTTCTGGACAATTACGGTAGTACACCACCAGTTTTCGTGTGTCGGTTATCACCCTGTTATTTGGGATGAGACGGTCCATTTGTTCTTCAGGCAATGGTTCAGTGGCAATCATATAAGTGCCAATCGGAATAACACGACGTTGCTGCCAAGGAGTAGTTTTACTGGTATAGCCACTGGTTGCGACTATTACGTGTTTGGCACGGATCTCGCCTTTTTCAGTAGCTACCTTAAAAATTGATTGGGAACGGCTAATATCATTTACACGGCAGTTACCGGTAATGTGTACACCGGCGTCCAAAGCGCAACGTAACATACCCTGGTGATAGCGTGCAGGATCGATAGAAGCATGATAGGGAAATACTGCACCGCCATGGTAGGTTTCACTGCCTATTTCCTCTTCTTGCCGATCAACCGGAATCATACGCGCATCAACTTTAAACTCCTTTGGCTGACTTTCTATTCTATGCTTGAGCCAGTCATAGTGATAGGCGTCGTGGGCGGCGTGAAATCGTCCAGTTTCATGGTAGTCACAATCAATGTTATTGTCGGCTATAAACGCGCCGATCCAATCCATTGCATTGTGCCCTTCACGAATTATTTCCAATGCTTTTTCAGCTGAAAATTTCTTTGAAAGCTCCTGAAAGGTAGGTTTAAGACTGGTTGATACCTGACCACCATTCCGAGAACTACAGCCCCATCCTGCCTGCTCGGCATCTACGACTACAGTATACAGACCCTGCTTAGCCGTCTGTATGGCAGCCGAGAGTCCCGTGTAACCAGAACCTATAATCACCACATCAGCCGCGTCAGGAAGCGCTTGGTCTACATTCTCCGGCCGTGGTGTTCGATCCCACCAGTATGGAGTCGTTTTAAAGTCGTCAGTAAACAAACGGTGCGAACTCACTGTTGCATTCCTCATAAATTTGAATGTTGTTGATCTTCGATAATAAACCCAGCACTGCGATAGGCTAACATGATGGTTGGCCCGTTGGTATTGCCACTCGTAACATTAGGAAATACTGATGCGTCGATGACCCGCAAACCATTCGCACCATGCACTTTCATACGTTCATTCACAACCGATGATTCAACGCCCATACCCATTCGGCATGTGCCGCATGGGTGGAATACGGTATCCGCCCGATTACGAAAATCCTCAACCAGCTCGTCCGGTGACATGTGTGACGGATCTGCATCAATTGGCTCTTCAATAATTGACCCTAATGCGTTGCTTTGTGCAAATTGCTTCATCAATACGCCACCCCTAACAATATCATCCACATCATCCTCGGACGACAGATATTTAGGCATGATTATGGGATGATCTTGCGGATCCGTCGAATCCACATGAATCGAGCCACGACTCTTAGGTCGACTCGGTTGAAAACAAAGCTGAAAACCTGCATAGGAATCAGGATTTACTGTTGTCAACTTATTATCGGGTGACTTGCTATAGGTTATCGGACTCACATAAAGCTGCATATTTGGAACCGGCTGGGAAGGATCCGATCGAACAAATCCACCACATTGGTTTACACTTAATGCTAACGGTCCTTTTCGAGTGAGTAGATAACGTATTCCAGCGAGCACTTTTCCCCAACTCGAATGCAGTTGGTTGTTTAGTGTAGGTATTTTCGAACGATAAAAATAGCTTATGGCAATATGGTCTTGCAAATTTTCCCCTACGTGAGGCGAATCACAGACCACATCAATGCCTAGAGACGACAATCGTTGTGCATCACCAATACCGGAATGTTCCAGTAATTTGGGAGAGTTTATCGCACCCCCACAAATGATAACCTCATGTTTGGCATACAGCCGAGTAGTATGTCCGTTCTTTTTATATTCGATACCGGTAGCACGATTATCATCAAACAGAATATGCTGGGCAGTTGCATTTTGAATCAATTCAATCCGACCATTCTTTAAAGCAGGATAAAGAAATGCATTTGCAGCAGAACATCGCAACCCATCGCGACTGGTAATGCAATAATCGCCAACCCCTTCCCCATCGATCATGTTGGGATTGTGGGGCAACTTCAATTCACGAGCGGCATTAAAATAAAAATCGCGTATGCAATGATACCATCGACTGGGGTCAGTAATTTTAAGCACTCCATTACCGTGAATTTTATTCTGGCTATCTAAAAAATTTTCAATACTGTGAAACGTGTCCTGCACATTGTTCCAACTCCATGAGGGGTTTCCGGCCAAAGCCCAATCATCGTAATCATGGGGTAATCCACGGTAATAAACCATGGCATTTATAGAGCTTGAGCCACCAATCACCTTTCCCCGTGGCCAATAACTGGATCGACCATTAAGACCGGAGTCAGATTGAGTTAGATACTTCCAGTTGACTTGTTCATCAAAAAATGTCTTTCCATAACCAACGGGTACACGTATCCAAAATCGTTTGTCACTGCCCCCTGCCTCAAGCAACGCAACTCGATAACCGGCATCAGACAAACGCGCAGCAACCACACATCCGGCGGACCCAGCACCCACCACAATGTAATCTGGTTCTTTAGCGGATTTATTCACTTATGGCGACCTTCTATTCCGTTAGGAATTAATGCTTATCTAATAAACGCTCACTTAGTTTTGTAGGACACTAATAAAGCGCGACCAGTCCATAATGTTAACAACTCTGCGTGTAAAACACATTTATCATCCACGCAAGAAAGTAAGGTAAGTTTATATTTGCGCGACAATACGAGTGCGAAACTCGCGGTTAATTAACACCAACAAAACCAGAGCAGTCGCTACAATGAATAATTTGGTATCCAGAAACCATGATAAGCCAGCGAGAGCAAAAAAATATGCTCGTATCCCTCGGTTAAAATTTGAAGAAGATAGACGATTTATTAATGTGGCAGTTTCGACATAGCGACTGCCTTTTTCAGACGTACTGTCAACGACCGGGGCCGCACCAAAAAGAATAGAATTCCAGTTTGCCAGTCGAAAAGCCCACGCAAACTTGAAGAAGGCATAAATAAATACTAGCACCAGCATTAACACCTTAATTTCCCATGCTGTTCGGTTTCCCTGTCCTACATAGGGCAAATCAGACAAAAATTCTATGGCCTGATCGGCAGAACCAAGAAGCGCAAGAAGACCACCAATAGCCAGGATCGTGGTAGTTGAAAAGAACACCATGCCCTGCAACAAATTACCTTGTAACTGAGCATCATAAATACGAATCTCCCGCTCTATCATTTGGCACATCCACTGACGACGGTAAATAGCCATTGCAGTGCTCACGCTATAACGTTTTAACGGAGTATGGTCGGCAACAAATGAATAGCCCACCCAACACACGACAAACCACACTAGTGCGTAAATATCCAATATGGACAAATGCTCTAACAGCTGATTCATTGATTTTTATGGAACATATAAATTCTTTTAATCACTTTTTTATTCACATTTTTTTGCGTGTGATCTCATTCAAAACTAATGGAAAGAGTTGATGGCTCAAACGACATTATGAAATACGCTAGCGATGTATTAATTATATAATTACGAACCTTAGATTTTCTAAATAAATATAATACTAGTAGATAGTCTATACTTTCATATTACTCTACTAAACCATAGAAAGATAATTAGCTTTTATACTTTTCGCTCAATTTATATCGACTCAATAGTTCACTTAACGTCGCGTATGAAATATATTTACGAGAAGATCGGCCTAACCTATTTCCCCACTCAAGGGCTACACCATAGAAAATAGAAAACACGGGGAAACAACACTTAATAGGTAAACTCTAAAAGTATCAGCTGATTATTAATTAATCGAATCGGACGTAATTCCACTAATACCTCTTTCTAACAAAAGCCGGAGTTAAGAAAATGAATTTTTTACATTTCAGTAAAGAAGAGTTTCACGCAAGACAACAAGAAACCTGCCGGCGCATGGAAGCCCAATCATTAGATGGACTGTTGTTATTTCGTCAGGAAAGTATGTTTTATCTCACCGGCTATGATACCAGTGGATACACTATGTTTCAGGCGGGTTACATTGATGCTAATGGTAAAACTGCTTTGCTAACTCGAACCGCCGACCGACTGCAGTCCCAAATGACTTCAATTTTCGAAGACATTCGAATTTGGGTTGATGGCGAAGATGCATTACCCGGACAGGAACTCAAACAACTGCTTGCCGACTATGGTTGTCATAATAAAAGAATCGGTGTGGAGTATCATGCCTATGGATTAACCGGGCAGCGGGCAAAAATGATTGATGACGCACTTGAAGGGTTTTGCACCCTTGTAGATGCATCGGATATCGTCCGCAAGCAACGCTTAGTTAAGAGTTCCGCCGAACTGGAATATGTACGACAGGCCGGGAAACTATCCGACGCTATACTGGATGTGAGTATCGAGAAAACCAGACCTGGCGTTGAAGTAAAGTCGATCTATGGCGCCATGATGAACACGTTAATGATCGGAGGCGGTGACCCAACAGCATCTCGATGGCCAATGGGCGCCGGGCAAGCGGCTCTATTTGGTCGATACCATACAGGCAATGAGATCATTGGCGAGTCGGATCAGGTCGTATTCGAGCCGGCCGCATCGTATCGGCATTATCATTCCTGCGCTATGTACAATATTTTGACTGGAGAGGTTCCAAGCTTGCAGCGGGAAATGAACCAAGCCTGTGCAGAGGCCATTGATGCGTGTCAGAAGGCTTTACGACCAGGAACGAGTATTGGCGAATTATTTGAGGTTCATACAAGCTCACTAACCAATGCCGGATTTGGGGACGCCGCATTGGCAGCCTGTGGGTACACATTGGGCGCCACCTACCCTCCAACCTGGATGGATTGGCCGATGATATGGAAAGATAACCCAGCTGTAATTGAAGCGGGTATGGTTATCTTTTTACATATGATTTTGTTTGATAAACCGTCGGGACTAAGTATGTGTATTGGCGAAACCGCTATTGTTACGCAGGGCGATTGCGAACGGATAAACCATACACCACGCACTCCAATTATTGCGCAGAATCAGTAAACACAACAAACTGAACAACCACCTTTGTTAAACCGCTATTTGATCTGATAATTTCTATGAAAAACTACGAAATGTATATCGACGGGCAATGGTGCGTCGCTAGCAACAACGAAAATATTGTTTCAATAAACCCAGCAACGGAGGAACCATGGGCGACTTTTCCAAACGCTACCGCAGACGATGTTGACCGCGCTGTTACCGCGGCAGATACTGCTTTCGAACACGGTGAGTGGCGGAAGCTATCCGGGACACAACGTGGGCAATACCTTAAGAAAATCGCCGACTGTGTGCGTAGTAACCCAGAATTACTTGGCGAAACAGAGACAACAGACACGGGAAAACTATTTCGGGAAACACGTTGGCAGGCCAACAACGTTGCCGGATTTTATGATTTCTTCGCCGGTCAGGCCGATAAAATTAAGGGTGATGTTCCTGTAACCGCAGACAATACACCACTAATTTTAACGATGCGTGAACCACTTGGTGTTGTGGCCGCAATTGTGCCGTGGAATTCTCAATTACATCTTGCCGCAGTAAAATTAGGTCCTGCACTGGCGGCGGGCAACACCATCGTTCTGAAACCTTCGGAACAAGCATCAGCCGCTGTCCTTGAGTTCACTAGAATGATTGAAAAAGCAGGTTTACCTAGCGGGGTTATCAACGTAGTAACCGGTGGTGCTGAGTGCGGTCAGGCATTAACGTCTCATCCACTAGTACGCCGAATTTCCTTCACCGGTGGTGTTGAAACTGCTCGAAAAATCATTCCAGCAACTAGAAATAACATTGCAAGACTATCTCTCGAACTCGGCGGAAAATCTCCAGTCATAGTTTTTGATGACGCCAATATTGATAGCGTTGTTAACGGTGTTATAGCAGGAATCTTCGCCGCTACAGGGCAAAGTTGTGCTGCGGGGTCCCGACTGTTACTGCATGAAAATATCTACGACATCGTTGTTGAAAAACTCGTCGAACGAGCAAAAAATATTCGAATAGGTGATCCCATGGATGATAATACTCAAATGGGTCCGTTGGCCACATTACGACAACGGGAAAACATAGAGCGTATATTAAAACAATCAGTTGCTATGGGAGCAAAGATACTCTGTGGCGGGTCACGACCAAAAGCATTCGATAAAGGATGGTATTTCGAACCGACTATTGTGGAGTGTGTCGATCAGTCACCAACAGTTGTGCAGGAAGAACTTTTTGGCCCCGTACTAAGTGTGCTTCGGTTTAAAACAGAAAGCGAAGCTTTAGAAATGGCAAATGCTTCCAGGTTTGCATTCGCCGGTGGCATTTTTACTCGTGATATCGCACGAGCTATACGTTTTGCACGACGCGTTAAAGCTGGGCGTTTATGGGTTAATACTTACCGCGTAACATCTGCGCAGGTTCCATTCGGCGGCTCCAAAGACAGTGGCTACGGACGCGAGTCGGGACTCGATGCTATAAATGACTTTACCGATATTAAATCCATTTTTATCGACACCACGGGCGAACCTGTTGCTGATCCTTTTGTTATGCGATAGGCACATAATTCGTCAGTAGTTATAAATAGTTGGAACGAATATGCAGTTTGTAGTTAAGAAATTCTGGGATGGAACTGCCCTTGCAAAATCCGAGTGGGTTACATTTATATTAAACGTTTTCCAGGATCAGCTAACAATTAATATAAGCGCCCCACTTTTGAGTAAATCACAACCACCATTTATGAGCGGCATTACATCTAAACAACAAAAGCTGTGGGAATATGAGGTTGCTGAAATATTTTTTGCCAACGATACAGGAGAGTATTTAGAAATACAGCTTGGGCCTTATGGTCACTATCTGTGTCTTTCCTTCAAGAATTATCGAGGGAAGTCCAAAACATTGATGTTAACCCAAACGCAAGCGGCAATTAACAATAATCAATGGTGTGGCCAAATAATACTGCCGGTTAGTAATCTACCAATTAACTGCGACTCGATGAATTGTTACTACGCAGCAAACGAAGAAACCCATCTGGCGGCTTTAAGTCACACGGGTACAAAAGCAGATTTTCACAATCTATCTGCTTTCGTACCCTATCCCCTCTAAAATAAACATGTGTCTGTGTTAGAAAACAATAGTCTTTAATCTAACTGAGTTACAAACTTAGTGGTCAAATACGCTTCAAAGGTCTCAGCACCACCCTCAGAACCAATACCGCTATCTTTCACGCCACCAAAGGGGGTTTCCGCTAACGCATGTCCAACATGATTCACATTAACCATGCCCGACTGAATACCGTTCTGGAAGGCCAATGCATTTTTAGTTGACTGGGTAAAACCGTAAGCCGCCAACCCAAAAGGAATGGAATTCGCGCGACGTAACACATCCTCAGTATCAGAGAATCGTGTCATTGGAGCCACCGGACCAAAAGGCTCTTCGGTCATCAATCGACAGTCATCTGGTAACTCGGTAATTACCGTTGGCGCAAAGAAGTTACCAACTTCACCAATCGGACTGCCACCCGTCTCTACTTTTCCACCCCGCTCAACAGCGTCTGCGATAAAATCACTAATAACCGGCACACGGCGACTATGCGCAAGTGGGCCCATATTCGATTCGGAATCCAAGCCATTTCCAACCTTAACGGTATTGGTATAACTCAAGAAGTCGGCGACAAAGCGATCGTATACTTTCTCGTGGATATAAAAACGAGTTGGGGATACGCAAACCTGACCGGCATTTCGAAACTTAAACGCCGCCATAATAGATACAGCTCGTTCTACATCAGCATCTTCAAATACAATAACCGGAGAATGACCACCTAACTCCATGGTGACACGCTTCATATGCGCACCAGCGAGTGCAGCAAGATGCTTTCCAACTGGCACTGACCCAGTAAATGAAATCTTTCGTACAACAGGCGAGGCAATTAAATACTCGGATACTTCAGATGGCACACCCCAAACAATATTTAATACGCCGGCAGGAAGGCCCGCTTCATGAAACATACGTGCAATAGCAACCAATGCACTTGGCGCATCTTCCGGGCCTTTGATAATAATTGAGCAACCGGCACCTATAGCTGCCGTAATTTTACGGATTGCCTGATTATAAGGAAAATTCCACGGTGTAAAAGCCGCACATACGCCAACGGGTTCCCGTAATACCATCTGGCGAACATTAGGCATTCGTGGTTGGATTACTCGACCATAAATACGCTTGCATTCCTCTGCATGCCAATCACAATGCTCAGAGCATGCAGCCACTTCACCAGCGCCTTCGGCCGCTGTTTTGCCCATATCCAAGGTAATATTGCGTCCAATTTCCTTAGCACGTTCACGAGATAACTCACCGACTCGACGCAAAATTCGTGAGCGCTCAACGGGCGAGCTGTGGCGCCATGACTCGAATGCTCGCTGGGCTGCATTTAATGCTCTATCCAGATCCGCTGTAGTCGCATGGGGTAATTTAGCAAACACCTCACCGGTGGCCGGATTTACCACATCTTCTTCATGACGTCCATCGCCACTTAGAAACTCTCCATCAATATACAAACTCAGATCTTCATAGTTTGAAGTATCAATGGCTTCAGGATTATTCTCTATATTCGTATTCACTGGTAAATATCTCAATAACGTAAGGAAAAAATTAGGGCTTGTCGGAGTAACACCGACACCATCATGTTAACTTCTATAAAGTAGTAACAAATTCAGGAAAATAACTACGCATAATGGCCGCTGCCAATGTGGCGAAATTCAATTTAAGATCGAAGGTGAACTTGGACCTTTCGTATGGTGTCATTATTCGCAAGACACAGGGTACCGCGTTTACAACTGACACGCCAATCCAATCAGAATATCTTACCTTTCTGAGAAAATCGGAGCAACTCGGTTGTTATGAGTCATCGCCAACAAAAACGCGTGCTTTTTCAGAAGAAAGTGGCGCACTAGATTACAGCCAACCGGTAACTAAACCGAATGTTTTTCGCATACGACTAGGCACTATTGACGCGGATTTCTCAAATAACCCTGTCGCACATATTTTCGGCGAATACAAAGCAAAATGGTATGCGAGACATGACTCCCTCCCCAACACAGTGAACGTGAGTCCGGAGGTTGAGGTAGGATATTCACACTACAGATGCAGCTAAAGCTGCATCTGTAGTTCATCCAAGTTATTTAGCTTTCTTGAAAAATGCTCCGTATATACTACCGCCTAAAGTAGCAAAGCCGGCGATTAATAAACCTAATGCTATTGGACGATCGAAATATCCGGACCATTCAAAATGCAGCATTTGCATCGCTTGAGCAAAAGTCTGTTCCCCAATTTTCCCAAGAATCAATCCAAGCACAATTCCAGCTACAGAATATCCCGAGCGCCTCAAGAAGAACCCAATCACCCCAGCAATAAACATCACCAGAACATCAATGGTTAAACCCCTAACAGCATAAGCGCCCACTGTTGCCAGCAACAGAATCATCGGCGCCAAAAATTGAAACGGTATACGTAACAAATTGATGATAGTTTTAGTTTCGAGGTAACCGACAAAGATTATAGAAAGATTTGCAAAAAACATTGCCGCAAAAACCACCCAAACCAAATCCGCACTGTTAATGAATACCAGTGGCCCCGGTTCCATATCATGCATCTGGAATACACCCACCATCATAGCGGTTAATGCACCACCGGGCAGACCCAACGCAAGCAACGGTATCATTGCCGCTCCGGTAGCCGCGTTATTCGCCGTCTCAGAAGAAATAACACCCTCCATTTTTCCCTTACCAAATTCTTTAGGAGTCTTCGACCAGCGCACCGCTTCGTTATAACCCATAAATGCCGCTAGAGTTGCGCCAATACCAGGTAATATGCCGCAGAAAAAACCAATTACTATCGACCGGACTACGGCAATTTTATGCGCGATCAGCTCTTTAAGAGTTGGAAATTCAACACCCATTTTTGGTGCTTTAAATGAACCTTGTGCTTTTTTCTCGGCTTGTACGAAAATTTCAGAAACAGCGAAGAACCCAAGTATTGTCGGAATAAAATGAATACCCGCAAGCAAATAAGGCATCTCGAAATCAAAACGCGCAATACCACCAACCGGGTCCAAGCCTACTACGGCAACCAGTAACCCAGCTAAAATTGATAACCAGCCTTTCCAGAATGTCTTGGCTCCAACAGACGAAGCTACAGCTAAGCCAAAAAACACCAATGCGAATATTTCTGGTGGCCCAAATGCCGAAATGGCCCAATTAGCTATCGGTGCTGTTGCAAACATCATTATTACGGCTGAAACGGTACCACCAATAGCGGAACACATAACCGCCGCACCAACCGCCTTTCCCGCCTGACCCTTTTGGGTCATCGGATAGCCATCAAAAGCCGTTGGCGCATTTTCAGGTGCACCGGGAATATTGAACAGAATAGCCGTAATTGCACCGCCATAAACACCGGTACAGTAAATCACCGAAAACAACATAATGCCGTGCTCGGGTGATAAATGTGCGGTAAAAGGCAAAAGAATTGCTGCAAGTGTCAACATGCTTACACCGGGAATCGCCCCGAATAACATACCACCCACTACACCGCCAAAAAAGATAAGTATGCCAATAGGATCACTGAATAGAGTAATCGTACCGCCTAAAAAACTATTAAACGTTTCCACTGAAATCTCCGGTTATTGACTATTGCAGGATCGTGACGATCCATGTACCAAAGTCGTAGAATGGATGGATATATCCGGTCGGTAAGCCCACATATAACAAACTGACAAATAGACCAAGCAAGATGGCGTAAATTAGCAACATTACCTGCATCATTGGTTTTATACGTCGTTCTCCCATCAAAAACATAACACCCAGAATAAAAAATGGGGCTAGTGCGTAAAAACCCATATCCTGCAGCATTGCTGCAAAAAATATTGGTAATGCAAGCATACCTCCGACAAAATTAGAGCGAAGGTAATAAATAAATATTCCAAGTAGCACTACTGCTGAAATTATCTTAATGATGTGAACGCCAGTGTCTTCAATAGACATTGCACTGGCAACCCACTCAGGGATTAAGATGTAAGCAAAAGGAATCGCTAACAAACCAAAGGTTGATAAATACCAACCTAGGCCGGTGTGTCCAGATTCATTAGCAATATCCTGAGATCCATCGTCGACGGCATCGCCCATTTTCCCCGAACTACCACCGTCTCCAACCTTATAGTGATAGAGCAGTTGCCCAATGGATGCGATAACAATCAACAGTAGAATTGTTCGCGGCCAGGCCGAAGCACCGAACTTATAAATTTCGATCTCCTTATCAAATTCGAATGAATATATATATAGAAATAGGGAGAGTCCAAGCCATAGACTGGCTTCTATAATATGTCCCGCTCTTAACTTACCCATAATGATGTTACCCGGATAAAATTTTTATATGAAGAATAATCAATTAAACCACAGTTAGCTGATATCAAAGACTGATATATCAGCTGGGGAAATTTGTACTGAATCGATTTTGAAAAGAATTCGACCCACTACATAACAATTTGGTTCTTTAGTACCTATTAATCTACTTAGATTTACAGCACTAAAAAAACACCCCGGCAATCGCTAGAAAACCGGGGTATTTCAATCTCGCAAGATTTTAAAGCTTACTTCACTTCAAGACCCATTGTTTTATATACGTCACGATACTGCGCAACCGTGGTATCGATCAGCGCTCTTGAACCTTCAGTATCACGATAACTCTCAATTAACGTCATAAACTTACTTTCATTGAACGCTTGATAACTTTCTTCACAATATGCTTTCTGAAAAGCCCACTGCAACCACTCAACACGATCAGCCGGAGCATCTTTATGCACATAAAAGCCACGGAATCGGTAAAGAGGATCAAAATCTAGACCAGCATCTGTCAAGCTTGGAACGTCAGCAAATGCAGCTGGCCGTTCTTTCAGAATTGTCAGAATAGGCTTAAATAATTTTGCATCAAGGAATTTACGAACATCACCCGGTTGTTCAAATAGTGCATCAACCTGGCCTCCCGCAAGTGCTCCATAACGGGGCGCACCTTTATCAAACGAAATTTGCTGAATCTGCATACCGGTTGCATCGGTAATGAACTTCATCGTTACGCGTTCCATCGAACCTTCTTTGGAAACGTTAGCGATAGTTGCTTTACCGCCTTGATCTTTAACCCATTTCACAAACGAATCCCAATCGTGGAATCGATCTTCCTTAACACGAATATAAACCTGTGAGAAGGTAATCTGCGAAGTAACTAGCGGGATCAAATCAGCTGCAGGGTTAGGTCGACTAGAATCCAGCGCATGAGCACTTGCCGCATCATCGATATGTTCCAGAACAGAATAACCATCAGCAGGGGACGCCATAAATGCAGTCATACCCACCGTACCGGAACCGCCCGGTTTGTGGTCACGATTAATAGACACATCAGTTAGCTCAGAAACAGCCTTGGCCATAGCTTGTGCTACCTGACCGGAACCACCGGCAGGACCGTAAGGTACAACCATAGTTAACGCACGCTCAGGAAAACCGGATGGTTTATCCATGGAAGCAGGTAAACTATCAGTTGCACAGGCCGCATAGGCCACATTTGCAGATAAAACCATTGCTGCAAATACAGTTCCAGTAGTGGCTACGTATTTTTTTAATGTCATGGGAAGTTTTCTCCTCTTCTCAAATGGTAATTGCGATATCAGTAAAATCGCTCGCGAAAGCATATTATCCCAGTCAGTTTTAGCTGTCCAGCAATGAATTATTGCTACAAATATGGGCAGAATATTACATGCCCACCGCTAACTTAACCCACGCCAAAACATAGTTGTACCAGAACAAAGCAAAACTACTAGCACCATAATTCGAAAATGACTTTCACTAATCAAATGTCTCAAACGCTCCCCAACAAGTACTCCTAGGGATACTGGCAGCACGGCAAAACTTGAAAGAATGAGAAGATCCCTATCCAAGACACCAAACCAGATTAAAATAACGGTCCAGGGAACGACCGCACTTACATAAAGAAAACTTATAGATGACACAAAGTTTTCTTTTGAAAAACCGGGTATAGCGGTAAGATAAATAATCAACATTGGACCAAACATTGACGACAAACCACCAATCAAACCTGCAGCTAAACCAAATCCGGCACCTGCAACCTTCTGCATGTCTTTAGGTAGAGCGAGTTGATATTGGGAGCTCTGAATTATCGCGAATATTATAACCAGCACTCCAACCATGGTTAGCAATAACCCGTCATCGATACCCACTAGAATCTGCACACCAACCCAGGTACCGATGAGCACAGCAACAAATGCAGGCCACAACCGTTTGACTACTGAAACTCCATCGGTCGCTCTTCTCGCCTGCCAGACATTTGCCACAACAACCGGTATTGCCATCATCGCCACCGCTGTCTGTGCCGGCAAAACAAAGGCCATTAACGGCACTGTTAACAGAGGCGTACCCACACCGAGCGTGCCCTTTAAAAGTCCGCCAAATAGCAACGCAAAAAAGCACCACCCAACAACCCAAGCTTCATATTGATCCCACAAAATAGTTTCGATCCTGAGTAAACAGATATAATAGACACCCAATAATAACTGTAAACATTTGAGTTGTGGGTAGTCATCAAAGTAAACTCGCGGCTTTACATCCCTTATCTCAGGAATCAGCCAATGGCCAACGCAGACTTAAGTAAACCGAGCTCGGACGAAGAGGCTCGAATTATAGATTCACTTATCAACAACGGACACTCTGCGATGAAATCGTTCTCCACGAACGATCAGAGCCGTGTCGATGAAGTAGTTACTGCGCTCGCTTGGTCGTTGTACAAACCTGAAACCGCGCAACGACTTGCAGAAATGGCGGTCATTGACACGGGAATCGGTAACGTAAAGGACAAAATAATTAAAAACCAACGAAAAACGTTTGGAACACTACGCGATTTAATGCGAGTTAGAACCGTAGGAATAATCGAGCCAGATAATGGATCCGGCATGACCAAATACGGTAAACCAGTTGGAGTGGTTGCTGCAATAACTCCTTCTACCAACCCGGCTGCGACACCAGTGAATAAATCAATGATGGCAGTAAAAGGTGGAAATGCCATTATTATTGCCCCATCTCCTGCGGGTTGGAACAGTACGAATGCCACCGTACAAGAAATGCGAGCGGCACTAAGGCTTGTCGGTGCGCCAGAAAATCTAGTACAGATTCTGCCTCAGCCTGTATCACGCACATTGACCCGCCTACTAATGGAGAAAGCGGATCTAATCGTCGCTACCGGTTCGCAAAATAATGTGCGTTCCGCTCATACCAGCGGCACCCCTGCGATTGGTGTTGGCGCAGGGAATGTGCCGGTGGTTATCGATAGCGATGCAGACTTAGATGACGCCGCCGCTAAAATTTGTGCTTCGAAAACATTCGACAACTCCACATCTTGTTCATCCGAAAATAGCCTGGTCATTCTAGATGACGTTTATGACCAAGCAATTGAGGCGCTAAAACGCGCAGGTGGATATCTTGCTAATAAAGCAGAGAAGCAATCCATTGCAGATAACCTTTGGATCGAAGGCAAACTAAATCGTCACCTAATAGCGAAAGACGCCGACATATTTGCAGTTGGTGCCAATCTTCCGCCAGAAGCAGGCAATTCTCGGTTCTTTATGGTTGAGGAAAACGAGTTTGATCCAAATTCACTTTTTGTCGACGAAAAACTGTCTCTGGTTGTAACAGTTTATCGAGCTAAAGATTTTGACGACGCCGTTAAACGGGTAACGGATATTCTAGATGTGCAAGGCAAGGGGCATTCCTGTGGGATTCATACAAACACTCCTGCTCATGCAACTAGACTCGCTGAAGAAATTGACGTGGTGCGTGTATTGGTTAACCAAGCACATACATTTGGTAATGGCGGTAGTTTTAACAATGCATTGAACTTTACACTAAGCATGGGCTGTGGAACCTGGGGTGGAAATAGCATCAGCGAAAATCTGAACTATAAACACTTCATTAACATCACCCATCTCGTAACCAGTGTGGAAGAAGACAAGCCAACCGAAGAAGAGTTATTTGGCCAATACTTCGAAAAATACGGACGAGGATAAGAGATCGATGCAAACCGTTAATGCCTACATTGAACATCACGCTGCCAACACACCGGACCGCACGTTTGTCATCTCGCCCGAGCATAAGGCAAGTGTAAGTTTTGCCGAACTTGAGAAAAGCACCAAAACTATTGGGTCGAATCTTGATAGGCTCGGCATCGCACGAGGCGCAAAGGTTGCGTTCTTGCTCAATAACGGTCTGATAACCACCCAGTTATTTTTGGGTGTTATGGCAAATGCTCGTGTCATTGTGCCATTAAATGCCGTAGCTGGTGATGTCCAGCTTACCCATGTACTTGGCCATTCTGATGCAGAAATCGTGTTGGTTGCGCCAGAGTATCGTGAAAAGCTTAGCCAACTACTAAGTAACATCGATCGAGATGTAACGATTATAGAAGTCACAGAAGCCGATGGCGCCCAATGGCCGACTACTAATTCTGCGAACGAACTCAGCGCCCAACTACCAGTTGCTAATGATCCCGCCTTATTACTTTATACCTCCGGATCAACTGGTCTTCCTAAAGGCGCCATTGTAAGCCACCGCGGGGTAACTAGTGGTGGGAAGAATGTTGCTATTGGTCATGGCCTAACACAAGATGATCGGGCGCTATGCGTTCTTCCCGTGTATCACATTAATGGTGCCATGGTAACTGTAATGGGTCCATTAGTAAGCGGTTCCAGTGTAGTTATGCCAGCGCGTTTTAGTGTCAGCACATTCTGGTCTTTAATAGCACAGCACCATTGCACCTGGTCTAGTTTAGTGCCAACCATTATTAAGTATCTACTCGATCGCGCATCCACTGAACCGTTTGAGTTTGGAAACGACGATCGGCTCAAATCATTTCGTTTTGCACGGTCAGCATCGGCGCCTCTAGCAGCCACGGTACTTACCGAGTGGGAAAAGGTGTTTTCAATACCCATGCTCGAGACCATGGGCCTTACAGAAACGGCCGGCACGGTCTGTACAAATCCGATGCCACCCGCTACCCGTAAACCCGGATCAGTTGGTCTGCCCAGTGGAAATGAAATGATCGTGGTTGACGATAATAATAACGAATGTCCGCCACTCCAGGTAGGTGAACTTATTATTCGCGGTGATAATCTGTTGGATTACTACTATAAAAACCCGGAAGCCACGGAGTCATCACTTGTTGATGGCTGGTTCAGAACCGGCGATCTTGGAATGAAAGATGAAGATGGTTATATTTTCGTCACAGGCCGAATTAAAGAACTAATTATTCGGGGCGGGGAAAATATAGCACCCCGAGAGATCGACGATGCTTTGTATAAACACGAAGCAATACTTGAAGCCGCCGCGCTTGGTGTGGATGACGAATCCTACGGACAGGAAGTAATCGCCTGTGTTGTATTGCGTAATGGTTATGAATGTAGTGAAGAGGAATTGAAAGAGCATTGTATTACCGCTATCGGCAAATACAAATCTCCAAAAGTTATCCATTTCATGGACGATCTTCCGAAAGGTCCGTCTGGGAAAATTCTCCGGCTAAAGTTAAGTGAGCGACTTAAGTCCCAACAGGAAAATTAAGGCAGTTTATATAGACAAGAAAATTTACTACATCGACTTAAAACTAAAGCTATACATGAACCTTAACGATATCATCGAAACCTACTTGAAAGGCTGGGAACTGGGTGATGGCAACCTTAGCCTCAGTGTTACCTGCTCAGAATTTTTCTATGATGATCCGAATGCGGGCAGCATCCAACGTGATAATTTTATTGCATTTGTTAATGATTTCAAACAGGCTGCAGTCGATATGGGTGGTGATGTCAATGCCAGACCCTTTTTGGAATACCGGGATATTGTTATCACAAAGGAAACCTCACCGGCCACAGCATGGTGCTGGTGGCAAGCCAAAGGTACACCATTGCAAGGTAGCGCTCTGATTAAGTTTGATCAGAGCGGCATTCTCCATGAACAGATAACTCACTTTAATCATAGGCCTGATGAATTAAAACACATTTCTATTTAACCGGTTAGTTTAATTAGCCGATAGGTTTTACTGCCTTAAAGTGACATTGCAACATACCGCCATCACGCATACTTTCATAACGTCTATTTGCCCAATCTAGAAAGCCCTGATAACCCGCAACACCAAGACTCTGTTCAAGACTAGCCTTAAGCTCGGTTTCAACACGCCGGCAGGCTTGACTCGAGTATTCGGCAAATGATTCGGTACGATCTATCAGACTATAGTCTTCATAACCGCTAACTTTAAATGCGCCTAAAAATTCTTCAGCGGGTTTAAAGTAAAAATTTAATCCGCGCTCACGTAATAATTCATCCCATTTTCGAAATGCCTCGTTGTTCGCGCGGACAATCCACTCCGATCCTACTAAACAACCACCCGGCTTTAACACCCTGAAAATATCTGCGAATAGCAGGTTTAAATCATCCATGTGACAACTTACCGCTGTCATATAAACGATATCAAATTGATCATCAGGAAATTCAAGGGGGCCCGGTTGCCCATTTACAAGTTCAATTCGATCATTCAGTCGATATTCCGAGATAAGTTCCGCTGCTCGCTCTAGAACGATTTGATCGATATCGAAGCCCGTTACCTTAGCGGCTCCCATGTTGTTCGCCAATACCACTGCAGCACCACCGAGACCACAACCCAAATCCAAAACATGCTTATCTTTAACGTCAACTGAAGACAGTATTTTTACAACTTCTTCATCACCCCCAGCCGATAGATAACCCCGTCCATAAACCAATTCCATGGTTTGAATATTGCGTTGATCGTATTTATTATCAGAGCTCATAACACACCTATCATTTTGGAACGTAAACTAAAGCCCGGTTGATCCATCAGATTCGTTTATAAAACTCAGATATTGTGCAACAAAATCAAATCCAACCAAATCACAAAATGCGTCAATAATCCTCTTAGTAACGGGTCCGGGAATGTTATTACCATAGGTATTTCCATTTAACGATCGTAATGGGCATACGCATAAACTAGTCGAAGTAAAAAATGCCTCATCCGCATCAAACGCTTGCTGCGGGGTAACATCAGAGACTTGTATATCTATACCTAAGGATTCGCAAATTTCCAACACAACTTGTCGGCTTACACCGGGGAGTATGTAGGTATCTGTTGGAGTGTAAACCGTATTGTCTTTCACAAGGAAATAATTGCAACCGGCACCCTCTGCAATATTACCATTTGGGTCGCACATTAAAGCCCACGCACCTGGGTACTCTTTTTGCACCTCGCGTTGGGCCAAAGTTAGATTTAAATAATTGTTACTTTTTATGTTGGGTGACAAAGCTTCAGGGGCGATACGCTTGCGATCAGGAATAGCCGCATCAATACCATCTCGAAATGAAAGTGCCCGAGCACGTAACGGAATCGGAATACAATCAATAATCACAGTAGGCCCAGAATAATCTAGAATTTCACCATCGAGTTGTTGAAGACCACTTGTAACCCGCTGAGTAACCCAGTAATCCTCTCCATCTCGAAGCAGTGGCATGTTTCTCTCAAGCAGCTCTTCTGTGGCAGATGCCATTTCAGCAGTTGTTAATCCAGCTTCGAGTTGAGTAAGGGCAAGGCTTCTGTAAAGACGCTCGATATGGGCATCTAAACGAAACAGCTTCCCATTGAAAGTACGAGCAGTGTCAAACACACTGTCGCCGTAGACCAAACCCTTATCACGTACTGATACTCCAGCTTTTGGCTCAGGAATAAAATCACCATTGATATATACCAGCCTATGCTTGTCTGCAGGTTGATTTTTTTCAGGTTCTGTCATCATCTACCTCATTCGATTTAGAAATTATTTATGTAATGAATGGTGATGATTCTAAGAGCTATCGTTTATGTAAATCAACTCACATGTATAGTCGTAGTCAGATTTCTAACATAATATAAACTCTTTACTTCTAATGTAGCTCCGAAACACTAGTAATAGGAAACACAAAAAGCTCAAGATATTTGCGTCGGCTACCACATTCCAAGACACATACTGTCCATTTAATGTAAAGTATTATTCCTACTCCCAAAAACACTCTTAATGGAAAGTTGTATTGCCAATCAAAACAACGACATAATTTTACTAACGAGAATGTCTTTGTGTTCATTCAAGCCCTTCAATTGAGACAAAATAACCCCATCAGCATCAATCAGCGTTATCATATTCGAATGGGCCAATTCATCTTTACTCATTGCCTTGTATTTAACCCCGAGAAGATTTGATAGAACTCTAATATCATCTTTGTTACCCGTCAGGATTTCCCACTGTTTTTCGTCGAGATTGTTTTTCAATAGATACGCTTTCATTTGATCAGGCGTATCACGTACCGGATCTAATGTTATTAACGTGACCGGCATCTGTGTCGCGAGAGCCTCAGGAAGGGAATGCAATACGTCTTTTATCTTCGAAATTATCAGTGGGCAGGTATGCTCGCAATAGGTATAGATAAATGCCATTAGCCTAGGCTCGCCACGTAACTCTACAATATCCCTAGTTTGGCTATTCTGATCTATCCAGACTGAATCAAAATGATATACGGAACTCGCGGGCAGCTGATTTGCCAGCGTCACCGGAGAGAAGATTATTATCAGAATAAGCAGAGATCGTATAAGTTTCATTGATAGGCCATTTCGAAGTACATCATGGGCTCGTCGGATAATTCGATTAAGTGATGAATAATTTTAATGGTGAGCCATTATTCGATTCATTTCCACTGTTATTACTCTCACTAACCGCCCACTGCCCCCATTTAGGGATCAGCAGACGGACTA
>Ga0213861_10001398_pt1 | contig 21304 bp, 19 predicted proteins | sample PICome_4_FD_160110 | JGI IMG/M metagenome (GOLD analysis project Ga0213861, IMG submission 160110) | Coastal seawater microbial communities near Pivers Island, North Carolina, United States - PICO131 | ecosystem: Environmental > Aquatic > Marine > Coastal | place: USA: North Carolina... | reverse complement strand
ACTTGGGGCTGTCATAACAATACATGGAGTTAATGACCGTGAAAGGCTTCATGCGAAGGCATTACATGAGTGGTGCAAAGGGGAGTTGGTAAGGGCGACGGAATGTTGGGAAAAAATATTAGTGGATTACCCATTGGATTCACTTGCACTAAGGCTTGCTCATTACCTCCATTTTTACAGCGGTAACGCTGGTAATATGAGAGATTCTGTTGCCCGTGTATTGTCATCGTGGAGTGAGAGTCAGCCTAACTATGGTTTTGTAGTTGGCATGTATGCATTCGGTCTTGAAGAGTCTGGTGAATATGATACGGCTGAAATATACGGGCGAAAGGCTGTTGAGCGAAACCCGGCGGATACGTGGTCGGTGCATGCCGTTGCACATGTGATGGAAATGACTGGACGTCGCGCAGAGGGTATTAGCTGGGTTAATAGTCTCAGCGACAACTGGTTATCTGTAAATAATTTCAGGTATCATTTGTATTGGCATCTTGCTCTATTTCACTTGGAAAATGGCGATACTGAAACGGTATTGCAGTTATACGATACCCAGGTTGGCAGTGATATCACAGCCGATTTTAATTTAGATATGTGCAATGCGGCATCATTACTGTGGCGATTGGAAATGTATGGTGTTAACGTTGGTGAGCGTTGGCAAGGATTGATTGAAACTGCAGAAAACCATATTACTGATCATGAACTCGTGTTTGTTTCATTGCACTATTATCTTGCACTATTGGCTGCTAATGAGAATCGCTCATCAGATCGTTTGTATAATTCGCTCAAATCCTGGGCAGCAGGTACTGATACACAGTCGTATGTTTGTATGAAGGTTGGTATGGGTCTTGCTAAAGGTATTCAACTCGCACGTTCAAAAAAATTCGCTGCCGCGATAGAGGCAATAAATAAATGTAAAAAAGATATGGCTTTGATTGGTGGAAGCCATGCCCAACGTAATTTGTTTGAGTTGGTTCTTGCGGATTCAGAGAAAAAATTAGGTTACTAATAGTTCCTCAGTTAATGTTCCGCTCATTGCTGTGTAATCATCAGAATTAAGATTTATGTTATCTGTTAAGCGCGCCGCAATAAGTTAACGATTTTGCAATTTTAATACTTTCCGAGCATGGTCAACGCTCATGGGCTGTATATCGTTACTTTTAAGTTTTTCGATTGCAAAGGCTACAGAGGCGGAATTGTTAGTAAACGGTAATCCACGAGAATCAATTAGATTGTTTTCGAATCCGACGCGAATGTGTCCATGACTTTTTGCGGCCTCGAGCAAACAATCAGATTCACCGTTACCAAATGCACAAACCATCCAACTCATTTGATAAGGGTTTTCATCAAGAAAGGGACGTAAATCTTCGGGTTCCGATTGATGGCCTTTACGGTACTTCCCAAGAACAAATAATAGGGTAAATTGTCCGTCCGGAAACTTATCAACAACAAGCTTCAGCAGGCGAAAATCGGATGGGTCGTAAAGTATAATTTGGCATGTTACGTTGTTGCTAAAAAGTACATCAAATACGGCTGTTAACTTTGTAAGAGACGGTTCGCCTTGATCGCCAGCCGCTTCTCTAATGGCGATTGACACGAAGTCATGCTTCATTTTAGTGATCGCATCAAACTGTTCGGCCCAGTTATATCGCCTTGCCGATTCAGTAGTGCATTGAATAATAAGTTCATTACCGCATCGTTCTCTTACTGCGTCAATTGCCGGCTCGTAATGCTCCCAGTGGATGCTATGTTTACCTAGAGTGTCTCTTACATGCAGATGTAACATGGAAACACCCAGTTGTTGGCAGCGATACGCCTCATCCGCAATTTCAGCTGGTGTGATTGGCAGATGTTTATGATCTGAAACTGATTTATAAGCGCCTGTGGGTGCTGTCGCTACAACAACTGAATTCATGAGAGCATCCTAAATAGAGCGCAGAGATTGAGTAATGGACGTACTCATTTTTTCAACTATTTCGTCGACATGTGAATCATTGATAATATAGGCAGGCGCCAGCAAAACATGGTGACCCCGCTGTCCGTCAATGGTTCCTGCCATCGGGTAACACATTAGGCCATTGCTCATTGCCTTTTTCTTAACGATGGTATGCAATGGGATCGCTGGATCAAATGGTTGTTTGCTGATTGAATTTTTAACTAATTCAATGCCTATAAACAGACCTCTTCCGCGTATATCACCCACATTCTCGCACTCACTAAGCGACTCACGAAGCCGATGTCGAAGTTGTTCTCCTCGAAGATTGACGTTGTTTAATAAATTATGTTCTTCAAATTCAGTAAGCGTTGCCACGGCCGCGGCGCAGGCGGTTGGATGTCCCATAAAAGTGTGACCGTGTTGAAAAAAGCCACTACCGTCTCTTATGGTTTCAAATATTTTCTTGTTGGCTAATAAAGCTCCGATGGGTTGATAACCAGCAGCAAGGCCTTTTGCAATAGCCACTAAATCCCCGGTAATGCCATCCTGTTCACAGGCAAAAAGTGTACCGGTTCGACCCATGCCACACATAACTTCATCGAGTATTAATAGAATTCCATACTGATCGCATATTTCCCGAACTCTTTTGAAGTAACCTTCAACAGACGCAACAGCGCCTAAGGTTGCGCCTACCACTGGTTCTGCTATAAATCCGATCACTTTCTCTGGACCGAGTTCCAGGATACGTGTTTCTAGTTCATTTGCTACACGCAAACCGTAGTCTATTTCTGTCTCGTCTTCACTTTGATCTCGATACGCATAACAAGCAGAAATATGATTCGCTTGCATTAATAGCGGGCGAAAGGGTTCTCTACGCCATTGATTGCCTCCAACTGATAGCACCCCAAGTGTATTGCCATGATAGCTTTGTTTACGGCTGATAAAGAGTTGTTTTTCCGGTTGATCACGTTCGAGGAAATATTGCCTGGCCATCTTTAGAGCGGCTTCCATCGCTTCTGAACCGCCGGATACGAAGTACACTCTATCGAGATCTTGAGGTGCCCTAGCAACTAGCATGTCCGCCAATTGTTCCAGTGCATCATTACTAAAAAAAGATGAATGCGCATATGGAATCTTGTCAATTTGCCTGTGGATAGATTGCTGTACACGGGCATTGGAATGCCCCAAGCACGAAACAGCAGCGCCGCCACAAGCATCAATATATCGCTTGCCCGAAGTATCAATGATATAGGGTCCGTCTCCTGAGGCTGCTAGAGGAAGGTCTGCAAGGGTGTGTCGATGGAAAACGTGATTCATGGTTGTAATAATAGGCAAGTGTGAAAAGAGGAGTTAAATAGAAATTCCAAGTCGTTCTATTAATGCTTCCCGCGTTTTAAGGGTTTTGATGGCTTCTTCGCCAAGTTCCTTGGCAACAAGTGTTAACAATCCTTCCAACAATGCTGCCCAAGCAGCGGTACTATTTGCATAGAATCGACCCGTCGAAGGAATCACAAAGCAACAATCGGCATTTGCGGCAAGCAGGGAGGCGCTGGAATCTGTCAATGCAATAACCGGAATTTCCATGTCGTGAGCAACTTCGCAGGCGAGAATAGTGGCTCTTGTGTAGGGGGTGCAGCCCAGAACAACAAGGCAGTCTTGTTCGTTTAATTGCGATAATGCATGAGCTACGCCATGACCGGCATCGCCCAGACCTGACACACGATCTCGGATTAACCCTAACCCGTAGGTGAAGAAATTAGCGAGAGAGTAGAATTGGCGTAATCCATGTACGCGCACTTTTCGCGCATTTTTTAATAACATAGCGGCTTCACTAAGTAATGAAACATCAATACCATTTCTTAGCTTTCGCAGGTTTTCCAGTTCGTCTTCAACAACCTGATTGAAAACATCAAGGGCATGATCAGTATCTGCTGCTGGGTGAATAAGTTGATCCACCTGTCTGCTGTAATATGACGCGCCGGAATCAACGATATGTCGACGAAATACGGATTGAAGTTCGTTGAAACCGCGATAACCCAAACGTTTTGCCAGTCTTGTCAGTGTGGAAGCATTAACCTCCAGAATCCTGGCAAGATCAGTAATAGAAGATACAGCGGTCATCTGTGGCTCGTCTATTAATCTTGCGAGAACGTTAAATGCCCTCGTTCCCAGAGTAATTGTTGATGTGCCAGATCGTATCTTGGATAGCAATTCCTTTAATGATCGCAAATCGTGAGCGGTGGTTTGGCTAGTAACCAAGTTTTGTGTCCGTATCGAAAAATCTTAACCGTATGTTAGTTGATTCACATGTTGTAATGCAATGATAAATTGCGTTATCATGTCAGCTGCAAATGTGCAATGCATTCTAGTCATGATTACAGAATCTTCCGTAATCAAAAGGATCTAAACTGGCGGGACGGAATCAGTAAAATTTCAATCGTGCATTGCATGTTAATTTTGCAACTACAATTTTCATTCCGTGGAGGAACAATATGTTTTCAACTAAAAGCTTTGGTGCCGGTCTTGCCGCTACCATTTTTACAATGAGTGGTGCTATAGGCAGTTTGACCGCTAGTGCTGCAGATACCTTCGTCACCATCGGCACCGGCGGTATCACTGGTGTTTATTATCCAACTGGCGGGGCAATTTGTCGTTTGGTTAACAAAGGTCGGAAAGAACATGGTGTGCGTTGTTCTGTTGAGTCTACTGGTGGCTCTGTGTATAACATCAATACTATTCGCGCTGGTGAGCTTGACCTAGGTGTTGCTCAATCGGATTGGCAGTACCATGCTTATAACGGCACCGGTAAAGAAGCATTTATCAAAGCGGGTCCGTTTGAAGATCTTCGTGCGGTATTTTCAGTACATGCAGAGCCTGTGAGCTTAGTAGCTCGTGCAGATTCCGGTATTAAACATATCAGTGATCTAGTTGGCAAGCGTGTAAATATCGGTAATGCGGGGTCAGGAACAGAAGCTACCTGGAATGTTCTCTGGGGCGCAATGGGCCACACAAATGACGATCTTAAGTTGGCGGCTCAAATGAAGTCATCTGAGACTCCTGGTGCATTATGTGATAACAAAATTGATGCTTTTTTCTGGTTAGTTGGTAACCCATCAGCGTTAAATAAAGAAGCAGCTACAACCTGTGATGTAGTTTTTGTTGAGGTTAATGGCGAAGCTGTTGATCAGTTAGTTGCAGACAATGCCTTTTATCGCACCGCGACAATTCCTGGTGGCATGTATCGGGGTAACGATGATGACACTCCAACATTTGGTGTAGGTGCTACTTTTGTAAGCTCTACAGCTGTTGAAGAAAATGTTGTATATCAGATCGTTAAAGCTGTGTTCGACAATTTTGATGACTTCAAAAAATTACACCCAGCGTTTGCGCATCTGAAAGAATCGGAGATGATTTCTGACGCCTTATCTGCGCCTTTGCACGATGGTGCTGCTAAGTACTATAAGGAACGCGGCTGGATGTAAGTTTGTTGCCAAAACGGGGAGCAATTGCTCCCCGTTTTATTTTGATCAATATGTTGGAACTTAGTAACAATTATAATAAACCCCTAGTTCGTCACATATAGTATTTGCAACCAGAAAATATAAAAAGGGCAGTTCGATATGAGTTCAATTCCAGAAGATGACCATGCGATCGATCATGATCAATTAGAAGAGATGCTCGCAGCAACCGATACCGGTGCGCGAAATCCTTCAGGAAATGTTGGCAAGGCACTGCTTTGGGTAGCCTTTGCCTGGTCGGTATTTCAACTCTGGATTGCTTCGCCGTTACCCTATATGGTTGGCCATATTATTCCAGTTTTAAATAATACCGACACACGCTCAATCCATTTGGCATTCGCATTATTTCTAGCATTTCTTGCCTATCCTGCTTTGAAATCATCACCACGAGACAAAATTCCGTTTCAAGATTGGGGGCTAGCGATCCTTGGTGTGTGTGTCAGCATGTACTTATCGGTTTTTGCCCTTCAACTTGCCGAACGAACAGGTATTCCTGAGACCTTGGACGTCGTGTTAGCGGCAATAGGTATTGTATTGGTGCTTGAGGCTGCACGTCGTGCCCTTGGCCCACCGTTGATGGTTATAGCGGCCATATTTTTAGGTTACGTATTTTTTGGCCATCTTGCGCCAGAGATTATTGCTTGGAAGGGGGCGTCATTTAACAAAGCCATGTCACATATGTGGCTAACTCAGGAAGGGGTTTTTGGTGTTGCGCTTAGCGTTTCAACTTCCATGGTATTTCTTTTCGTACTTTTTGGTTCATTACTAGAGAGAGCAGGAGCAGGAAACTACTTTATTTGGGTTGCTTTTTCCTTGCTTGGGCATATGAAAGGCGGACCAGCTAAGGCTGCTGTAGTTTCTTCTGGGCTAACTGGGCTAGTGTCCGGCTCTTCTATCGCAAATGTTGTGACGACCGGTACTTTCACTATTCCTTTGATGAAGCGAGTAGGTTTTTCCGCTGAAAAAGCCGGTGCTGTTGAAGTGGCATCGTCAACCAATGGTCAGTTAACGCCACCAGTAATGGGTGCAGCCGCCTTTTTGATGATTGAGTTTGTTGGAATTTCCTATATTGAGGTCATCAAACATGCGTTTCTACCTGCAATAATTTCATATATAGCTTTGGTCTATATTGTGCATCTGGAGGCCTGCAAAGCTGGTTTGGAAGGATTAAAACGGCCAGTCGAAAAGGCTTGGTATCAAAGCGCAATGGTGTTTGTGGTTAATGTGCTCGGAATCATCATTTTGTCTGGCATATGCTATTACGGCTTTAGTTGGGTAAAGGATGTATTTGGTGCGGCCACTTTTTGGGTGTCTTCTGCAATATTAATCGTCGCTTATTTAGCTTTGTTGAAGTATTCAACGAATTTTCCAGAACTGGGCAGAAGTGATGAAATTGATGAGCTGCCTATGCCGGGGCCGATCGTAAAGTCCGGTTTATATTATCTATTACCCGTTATGGTATTAATCTGGTGTTTAACCGTTGAACGCTTATCTCCCGGCTTATCCGCATTTTATGCCACACTATTTATGGTCCTAATTCTGGTTACTCATAAGCCATTGAAAGCAGTGATCCGTAAAGCGACAAATATAAACGAAGCGTACCGCGAAGGAATTGATGATTTTGTCAGTGGTATGGTTGCCGGTGCACGGAATATGATCGGTATAGCGGTCGCAACTGGTTGTGCAGGGATTATTTTGGGTACTGTAACCCTTACAGGTATTGGGCTTGTTATGTCCGAACTTGTTGAATTTATTTCCGCCGGGAACCTTATATTAATGCTGATTTTTACGGCGATTATTAGCTTAATTTTGGGCATGGGACTTCCAACAACAGCTAACTATATTGTGGTCTCGTCGCTTATGGCACCGGTTATCGTAACAGTCGGTGCGGCGAACGGTCTGATCGTACCTTTAATTGCTGTTCATCTCTTTGTGTTTTATTTTGGCATATTGGCCGATGACACTCCGCCTGTGGGGCTAGCGGCTTATGCCGCATCCGCAATATCTGGTGGCGATCCAATAAAAACGGGTATTCAGGGTTTTACTTATGATATTCGTACTGCCATATTGCCATTTATGTTCATCTTTAATACCGAATTATTGTTAATTGGCATTACTGGCGTAGGGCACCTGTTCGTTGTAGTGGTTTCGGCACTTACCGGTATGTTGTTATTTGCTGCCGCAACTCAAGGGTGGTTCTTAACCCGAAGTAAATGGTGGGAAACTATTATTTTACTTTTAGTTGTTTTTACGCTTTTTAGACCGGGCTTTTGGATGGACCAAATTACACCACCACTGGTCAAAGTCGATGCTGCACAAATTTATCATATAGCAGCGGATCTGCCTGAAAATGCTCAGTTACGTGTGCATGTAGTTGGTGAAACCCTTGAGGGTGATCCAGTCGATAAGGTAGTAATGCTACCTATGGGGCCTGTCGCTGAGGGTCAAGCCCGATTGCAGGAGTCAGCAGGACTTGAGCTTAGAGAGGAAGAAGGTCGATTCTTTGTGGACAACCTAACATTCGGTGGTCCTGCAGAACGGCAGAAAATTGACTTCGATTGGGAAATTGCTGATGTGCAAGTGAAATCCGATCGCGCAGCAAAACAATGGATGTTTTTACCGGCCTTTCTTTTACTTATGATTGTCGTTTTCTCTCAAAAAAAGCGAAAAGAACAGGAACTTGTATAAACTGAAGAATATTCGTCCACACATTTCTAGGAGATAGACAATGTTTAAGAAGATACTCGTACCAATTGACATGCAACGAACGGGGCAGGCTGTAGAAATTTTAAAAATTGCGAATCAACTTGCGGAGCAATTTGGCAGTTCCTTGCATGTGATGACAGTAATGCCTGGATTTGGCATGCCAATTGTAGCAACGTACTTTCCAGCTGATGCCAAGAGTAAAGCTCGTAAGATACTGGAGGAAAAATTGGCTGCATTAGTTGTCGGTAAGATGTCAGCAAAAGTAACCATGAGCATATCAGAAGGGAAACGAGCTGATGAAATTCTTAAAGTTGCCAAACGACGTAAGAGTGATCTGATTTTAATTGGTTCAAAGATGTCTGATCGCTTATCGGATGCAATCCTGGGCTCGGTAGGTACAAAGGTTGCTCAGCGAGCTACAGCATCTGTAATGATTGTTCGTTTGTAGAAATTATTTACGGGTTAGTGAATAACTAAAATGAGCCGTTTTCGTAAGTATATAAATTTAGTCAGGCGGGTTGCCTTTTTATTTGTGTTATCGACACCCGCAATGGCATCGACTGAACACATGCGCTACTTTGAGCTTGGCACTGCGCTTTCTATTGAGACCGGGTGGGCTCGTAGTTTTGTTCAAAATGGCGAACTAAAAAAATTCGTCAATATAGATCAATGGCAACCTTATTGCAGTGTAGAAGTGAAAACAGTTGCCTCCTTTTCAGGTGAGGTGGTGGTTCAGCCAGGTATATATGTAGTCGAACGCGTTCGACGTCGCCAGCCAATTGGTGGCTATTCAATAATCAGTTCGCTAAATGGTGATGATCCAGGACCCATCGATCTGCAGTTAGATTTTGAGCTTTCTTCAAAAACCGATAAGAATATTGTTAGGCTACGTTGCCAACGGACTGTTGATCGAGACTTTCATTCGCTAGAATTGTCTGTTAAAGAAGTTCATCAGGCATTAGGTAATCTTGCCACTCTGAAATAGATTTCGTCGATTCCATTTGGTTCAATCTGTAAGGGCGGATATAATCAGATTTTTACGCGTAAGCTTTCATGGCTAACAACGCATAGTGAATTCTGAGGATTAAAAATTGGCCAAACCGGTTGTAAAAAAAAACCCAAATATAAGTAGTCACTGGGCAGTACCCGTTTTGACTAAAAAGTTTGGAGCCCATCAAAAAATAAATCCAGATCTACTAGGATTGTTTTACGAATACAAACGTTCTAATCCACGCAATCAGGGGTCGGTATATTCATCGCCAGATAATTTAGATAAAATCATCAAACATCCATCTATGGAAAGATTGAGCAAATTTATTATGGATGGTGTTTTTGAAATTGCCTCACACGTAAATGCTCCTTATTGGAAGGAAACAAGTAATATACATATTGACGTTACAGGGATATGGTTTCAAATTACCAATGATTATGGGTTTCACGAAACCCATATCCACGGCAATTGTTCATGGTCTGGCGTGTATTACGTGCAATCCGGAAATGCCAGTAAAAATGCGAGCGAATTGGCGAGTAACGGAATGCCAAATGGAATTACTCGGTTTTATGGTCCGCAAATGGAAATTACAGCAGGAGGTCATGGAGATATTGGCAATCTGTACTTACAGGATCACAGTATCGATTCCTACCCTGAAGATGGTAAATTAGTTATTTTTCCGTCTCATCTTAAACATATGGTCTATCCCTATGCCGGTGAGGATGATCGAGTTATTGTTTCGTTTCACGCGCAAGTTAATGGCGATACTGAGCTTCGATATGGTTACTCCTTTTCCTGATGTCTAAACAATCACGAAAAAATAATTTAGCAAACCCGGGGAAAATACAAACCCTATTTTTGAGTGCAGTAGAATTTCTCCAGTCTGGGGATTTCAAGTCGGCGTTAGCTCGACTGAAGAAAGCCGACAAGCTGGCACCAAATAACTACTCCATCATGTTTAATTTGGGTGCTACACATCAGCAGCTTGGTATGTTTAGAGAAGCGTCCGGGTTTTATAAACGGTGTGTTGTCGTGAAGCCCGAGCAGATTGATCTGTGGCAAAATCTAGCTCGCTGTTGCAGGGATTCACGACAGTTTCAGGAAAGCATAAAGGCATATAAGGTACTGATTAGACTCGGTGTAATTTCGAATGATGAATTGAATGATCTAGCCACGGTGTATGGTGAACTAGGCAATTTTAAAGAGTCGGTCAAGTACTATGATATGGCATTCACTAAATCTCCTGAAAACCCGGTTTACCAATTAAACCTAGCAATGAGTCTAGTGTTGAATGGCGAAACAGAGAGAGCGGAAACACTTTATAGGAACATACTGGAATTTCACTCAATTGATCAAAAAGCCTTACTAGGATTGGCCGGTATTTTAGATGATCAACAACGAATAGATGATCTTGAGCCGGTTCTCATAAAACTATATGGATCTTATCCAACGATCGATTATTGTGTAAGACTGGGAAATTGTCAGACGTTATTGGGTAAATCAGCCATAGCGAAAGAAACTTTTAAGAGTGGTCTCGAAATCGACTCACAAAATCCTACGTTGCTAACTAACCTGGGAGTTCTATATTCCATTGAGGGCGAAAGGGAATTAGCTGAGGACTACATGCGTAGAGCTCTTATCCATGACCCACTGCACGTAGATGCATGGCGACATTTATCAGGCTTAAAAAAGTATGAAGATTGTGGTCATCCTGATGTAAGAGCTTTGCAGTCTTTACTTGGGAAGAAGCTAGCAGCTCAGAGTGAATCCGCATTGCATTTTACTCTGGGTAAAATTTTTGACGATTGTGGACGTTTTGATCAGGCGTTGAGCCATTATGAAAAAGGCAATCATATTCGAAGGGCTACTCTTAATTTTGATATCAAACTATTAACGCAACACGTTGATAGAATTCGGAGCGTTTTTACGCCAGAACTACTTTCAAGGGCGTCACTGCCAGGTGACGGCGAAGATATCGCAATTATAGTAGGGCTGCCGCGTAGCGGTACGACACTTCTAGAACAGATGCTTAGTGCTGATCCGAGCGTACATCCAGGCGGAGAAATGTTGGTGATTAATCAACTTGTTCAAAAGTTGGAATCAACAAAACAGGACCCTTACCCTGAGCTTTTTAAATACTTGGATGATAAGGAAATTTCTGCTTTTTCTGCCGATACTGCTTTGGCGTACCGATCGGTGTTGGAAAGTCCGACTCAACGTTTAGTTATTGACAAAATGCCTTTCAACTTTTTTCATCTTGGGTTGATATATATGTTGTTGCCAGGGGTGAAGATAATTGAGTGTCAACGAAACCTTTTGGATACGTGTCTTTCTGCTTTTTTTAATTGGTTTCCTAAAGGTATGGATTACACTTATAGCTACAAGGAATTAGCGCAGTTTTGTCGTATTTATTTCGATATCATGGATCACTGGCGCAATACATGCAAAATACCGATTCATACTGTAAATTATGAACGGCTTGTAGCGTACCCCGAAGAACAGCTTAAGCCAATATTTTCAACACTTGGTTTACATTGGAATTCCGAAGTGCTGAATTTTTATCAGCAGGGCAGAGAGGTTCGAACGATAAGTGCCTGGCAGGTTCGAAAACCATTAAATACCAACAGCGTTGGAAGAATTAATAACTATGATAAGTTGATGGTTACGCTAAGTGCTGAACTTAAAAACCAGGGACTGTAACCTTATAAGTATTTTAGTTTCATCATACTCATAAATATAAAACGTAGAAATAAAAAAGGGCGCTCAATGAGCGCCCTTTTTCTCGATTAAGAAGTCTTAAACAGACTTAGAAATCTTTACGCAGACCAAGAATGATCTCGTTGGTATCAGAACCGCTGTTGTCATCAAGTGCGATTTCAACATAAGTTTTAGTACCGCCGCCCATGTTTCGAAGAACCATGGCGTTAATTGCGCTGAAATCAGTAGCATCATCATCATCAGATACGTCTTCAGCCATTGCCCACCAGCTAATGTCGCCAGAACCACCGCTTACACCCAGTGCAACACCAGTTGTGTTATCAGCAGAACCGTCGTCTTTAGTGCTATAACCAACATGCATATTTACTGCACCCAGGCCGATTTTAGCGCTAATGCCTGTGTATTCATGATCGTCTTTAACGTCACGATAGCCAAGAGCGATAGAAGCAGCGCCTGCTTTGAAAGTACCAGCAGCAGCCCAAGAATCAGTTGTGCTAGAAGCATCATTTGAACCGTCTAATTCCATATCAATCTGGAAGTTTACGTTGCCTGTACCGTGAGCATAAGACAGAGCGTTTGAAGTACGATAAGTACCACCAGCACGCCAGAATGAATCACCACCAACATTTTGTGATAAATCAACGTTAGTTCCAACATGGTTGAAAAGAGCGCTCCATACACGACCCATGGTAACTGTACCAAAAGATCCTGACAGACCAACAAAGCTCAAACGATTGTTGTCTTGAACGTCAGCAACGTCAGAAGCAACACCGAACTCATAACGGTATACAGCACTTAAGCCGTTACCTAGATCGGTAGAACCTTTAACACCAAAACGCGAACTAATGTTTTTGATATCAGCACTAGTGCTGTCAGCAGAATCAGCGTCAACAATAGAGATACCAGTGTTAACACGACCGTACCAGGTGCTGTCTGCCTGGCTAATTGCAGGGATAGCGAATGTGCTAGCTACTGCTACAGCAATAAGTTTTTTATTCATGAATTTACTCTCCGATCCTTATATACGTAGGAAATTAAAAAATTAACTGCTTATCGAAAGCAATTGAACTTTACAAATGTTCATTATGTAGTGCAATAGTTTATTCGTAAAAATGACACGGTTTTCAAGAAATGTAGTTTTTTTACAACAAAATGTGTTTCGAAACGAAATATGAACCATTCCGAAGCGTAATTCTATCAGAAATTGTTGTTTTTTTATCACTATCGAATTTGTAAAAGCTTTTAACGGGTGAATTTATGGAAGTTTTCATTCGTGGTCTTGGTCAAGAGTGCTTCGAGGTTGAGTCTAATTAAATTATGAATCGTGCACACGGGTCTTTGTGAGATGCTAGAATACTGACAACTATGATACAACATACTAACTTGGCACTTCGAACTATGTTCCGTGCGTTTTATACGGTGATTTATGCGGTTTAGAAATACGATAATTTTATTGGCAATAACTGTTTTGGGTCTAACATCTTGCGCTGGTAGTAGTACGGCGAGAGATCCTGTAACGGGCACTTCGCCCAAAAAACTTACGGGTAAGCAGCATGAAATTACTTTGTTTAATCGTTACTTGAAGAAAGACCAGAAAATTACGGGAACGGGAACTACCAGTGCGGTATCTGATCCCGAATACGCTGAGTATTTGCAATGGCGTCGTTGGCAGGAATTTAAAGAGTATCAACAATGGAAGAAAGATAATAATTAGTTTATTTCTTTTCGTTATGTCGATTACCAGATAGGTCGCTAACTGAATACCGCTACCGAGAGGTTATTCACCAGTCTCTTGGTAGCGGACGGATTAGTTCAGAGCATTTATACAAACTTCAATTATAATTTTAAAGCCCCGAGCGTAAGAGCTCCAATATTTCATTGCTCGTTTCGGTTATTGGGCCATCGAAGTTCTCAACCTTAACAATGCTTTTGTTTTCATCAGCCCTGTTTATAGATATCCGGTAAAGATTAGCAAACTCGCTGTTGGCGTCATCTTTCTTCCAGAAAGCAAGTTTTTTAAGGCCTTTTTTCTGTACTTTTTTATCGTCTTCCGGAGTATAACGAATAATAAAGATTCCTTCCGCTGGCTTTCGTTCAACGATTGTAAAGCCGATTTGATCAGCTGCGTAGTCAACTTGTTGCCATACTGATTGTGGTGTGGAATCTAAAGCGAGTTCGAAATCTCCATTAGTGTTTTCCAATAATTTTCCGGATAACTGCTTTTGATTGTTTACGCTTCCTTCTATTTCAAGCTTGATTTTTGCAAATCGAATTTGATTGGAGAGTTGCGTTATAAATGCGGTGGCCTTTGCTGAAGTCACGACATCGCCACGGTGGTTGTAAAGCCTGATTATGGATGATCGTAGATCCTTTTTAATTTGGAGTTGGAAGCGCTCGCCCGATGGCTTGAAAACGGACTTCTCGCCAACATTCGGAAGAATCACAACCAGTCTATATTTGCTGTCCTGTTGTTCTTCAACTTCAATATCCATCGCTTTTACTGCGATATTGAGTATCTTCCATGACGAATCAGGTCTTGCTTCGATTGTAATTTGTCGAGATTCGTCGATCATACGATCAATCGTTACACCGTTTCCAGTCCTTGAGTTCTCTTCAACTGCTTGTTTAGCTGCTACAAAGCTTTGAAAATCTATTTGTTCGTCTGTGCTGCTGGAAGCTTTCCATGTTTTGTATCGTTCAAATTCTTCGAAGTTTGACAAATTATTGAAGTCTTCAAATTCCGTAATGTCCTTAGCGCTGGCTTCTGCTGCAACGATTTCGGGTATTCCCGGATTAGTGCTAGCCGGTGCGGTTAAATCTGGCGGTATTTCAAGGGCCGCTGATTGTTGGGCGCTTTGATAAGCGGGTGCCGCGTTAAAGTTATCCAATGAGCTGCAAGCGCCGAGCATAAGCGCACTACAAACAACGGCAACAGGGTGCATTTTAGGTGAATATATTTTAGGCGTTGTCATGAATAGAGTGTCGTTATCAAGGTGTTACAGGAGCGTGTTTAAAACACTATCCGATATTCCAGATTTAGTTTCAATCAAGTTCGGACCGAAAATTAAATTTTTATATATTAAGTCAGTTTTCGCCCTGCGTTTAACAAATGTTTTTGCACAATTTCTTTTAACACGGTACAACCTGTGCATAATCTGAAAATGTAACGACTGATTATAACTTTAAATCCCCGACTTTTACGACTAAAGAGGGTTAAAGAATGCTTGGTTTTAGAATTTTTGTTAAGGGCTTTATATAATATGACAATATCTGTGCTGGAAAATACTTGCGAATCTGTTACTGGACTCATCCTCTGCGGTGGGCAAGGGAGAAGAATGGGCGGAGTTGATAAAGGTTTAATACAGGTTGGCGGTAAGTCGTTAGTTGAATCGGCGATTACCTTGTTGAAACCACAGGTAGGGGATATTATGATCAGTGCCAATAGATCATTGGATACATACGCAAGTTTTGGCATGCAGATTGTTGTTGACGAGACGCCTGGGTTTAATGGTCCGCTTGCAGGAGTATTTGCCGCTTTAAAGGAATGTAGAACGCCTTGGCTACTCACTGTTCCATGTGACGCGCCCAGCTTTGGAGGGGACTTGGCTGAAAGGTTGTTAGGTCGCGTGTTGTTGGAAAAAGCAGAGATTTGCTGCGCGCGGGATGTATCCCGATTACAGCCCACGTTTTGCTTATATAATGTTCGTGTTCGAAACAGTCTGGAGAACTATTTGGATCGTGGGGAGCGTAAGATTGATTTGTTTTTTAATGATCAGAAAACTGCTTTTGAGACGTTTGATGATGATGAGCGATTTCTAAATTTAAATTCAGGTCAAGATGTTGTTAATTACGAAAGTAGCCGGAGCGCCTTATATTCCGATAGTTAGCAAGGTATGATGATGGTTACCTAACGATTTACCACTAAATGGGACAATTGACATAAACGGTAAGTTGCATTCAGAGGTCGTCTCAACATATCATTATAAGTCAGGATATCGTTGAGTGTAATTCATGTTACTTGGGTTAGTTGCTGAATTCAGTTTGTCATCTAATGCTTAAGTAGCGCTATAACATTCAGCATGTTTCATCTCGCGCTGGGGGTGATTTATTTGTGCAATCGCTAACAGCTAACATGTACTTTATCGGAGACCCACATATTCGATGGATGTATTTCAAGAAGCCGAAGGACTGCAGCAGGTTCCAATGTTTAATAAATTGGATCCGGCTAAGTTAAAATTACTGGCATTTACTAGTGAGGCAGTGTCGTGGAAAGATGGTGAACTTCTTTGCCGAGTAAACGAACCATCTAATACGGTGTTCGTAATACTCGAAGGTGCAGTGGAAATTCTCGGCACCGTTCGCGGCGAAAATGTCGTGTTGTTTACAAAAGCCCGGCATGAGTTAGTGGGGGAGATGGCGGTTCTGAGTAATGCTCCGAGATCAGCCACGCTTCGCGCAAAGGATAATTTACGAACGCTAAATATTTCAAACGATGCGTTTCTAAAACTGTTAACTGAAAACTCGACTGTATCATTGAATGTTATGAAGCAATTGAGTGACAAGCTAGCGTTATCTACACGTGCGTTGGAAGTCGTTAAAACGGAAGCGCTAGCTTAGTAGTTGACTGTGTAAGGTAACGATAAAAGATGGATTCAATTCGTTTCGAACAATTATGGAATAGGAACCAAAAAACCGGTAGCTCGAACGTTGCAGCTGCGGTTTTTGCGCGACTTGAAAAGCACTATGCTGAACCGCATCGGCATTATCATACTGCAGCACACATAGAGCATTGTCTTTGCCAAGTTGATCTCATATCGGTTGAGTACGCAGATCGAGATGCGGTTGAATTAGCCATTTGGTTTCATGATGTTATATATGAAATAGGTGACCCGGCTAACGAAGAGAACAGTGCGAAATGGTTCATGCAAGTTTCTTTGGGCGAGTTGAAGGATAATATTCGGGCGCAAGTGAATCGCCTCATAATGGTAACTCAGCATAATTTGCAACCCGAGAACGAAGATGAAAAATATATGGTCGATATCGATCTGTCAGGTTTTGGGATGCCTTGGCCCGAGTTTTCCGCTGATAGCCTGCGGGTGAGGCAAGAGTTTCCGGAAGTTTCGGATGGCGTTTTTGAAAATAAACATCGAATGTTTCTTGAAATGCTGGCGAGCAGAGATTTCTTTTTTTGCACAATTCTATTCAGAGACATGTATGAATCACAGGCAAAGCACAATGTGCGAGAAAAACTGTTGCGACTTAACGGCTAGCCGGTATAACAAAGCGAATGGTTTATTCGTTATAGCCAGTTTTTGATTTAGCATTACAATAATTAAATAAACGAATGATTAAAAAGCTATTAATTGCCAATCGCGGTGAAATCGCCTGTCGTGCGATAAAAACTGCGCGTAAACTTGGTATTCAAACTATTTCGGTTTATTCAGAAGCCGACCGTGATGCATTACATGTATCTCTGGCTGATGAATCGTACTTTATTGGGGAGTCAGCACCCGCTAAGAGTTATCTTAATATCCCTAAGATTATTGAGGCTTGTATAAAATGTGACGCTGATGCTGTTTACCCAGGATATGGCTTCCTTTCAGAAAATGAAAAGTTTGTAGAGGCACTGGATAAAGAAGGCATCGTTTTTGTGGGTCCAACTACGCACGCTATATCCGTAATGGGGGATAAAATTACCTCAAAAAAAATGGCGGAGAATGCGGGCGTAAATATTATCCCAGGTTTTATTGATATATTGCAGGATGCCAGTCACGCGGTAGCATTGGCTAACCGTATTGGCTATCCGGTTATGTTGAAAGCCAGTAAAGGTGGTGGGGGTAAGGGTATGCGGATTGCCCGCACTGATGAAGAATGCAGAGAAGGTTTTGAGCGCGCTCAAAGTGAGGCAATTGCCAGCTTTGGCGACGGCACTATGTTTGTCGAAAAATTTGTAGATCAGCCACGGCACATTGAAATACAACTGATCGCAGATAAACATGGAAACTGCCTTTATTTAAATGAACGTGAATGCTCCATTCAACGCCGTCATCAGAAAGTAATTGAAGAAGCCCCATCGGCTTTTATCGATGCTGAAACTCGTCGCGCTATGGGGGAGCAGGCGGTAGCTTTGGCTCACGCTGTAAATTATTGTTCTGCTGGTACCGTTGAGTTTGTTGTCGATGGACAGAGGAATTTCTACTTTCTTGAGATGAACACTCGTTTGCAGGTTGAGCATCCAGTAACAGAATATATAACCGGTCTCGATTTAATCGAGTTAATGATAAAGGTGGCAAACGATGAGGTGTTACCGCTATCTCAGTCGGATGTGCAGTGCAAAGGTTGGGCTATAGAATCGCGAATTTATGCTGAAGATCCTTATCGTGGATTCGTTCCATCGATCGGGCGACTGTCTAGCTTCCTTACACCAGAAGAGGGTCTGAACGTGCGAATCGATACTGGGGTAGAGTCCGGTAGTGAGATAAGTATGTTTTACGATCCAATGATTGCGAAATTAATTACCTGGGACGAAGATAGGCCGCGAGCGATTGCTCAAATGCAGAATGCGCTGGATAATTTTCGAGTTGAAGGAGTGAAGAGTAACACGCCTTTTTTAGCTTCTTTACTGCGTCATCCCCGATTTCAACAAGCCCGACTCACGACAGCATTTATTGATGAAGAATATCCGAGTGGTTTTGCAGTTCAAATCCCTGAGAATGCGGATGTGTTCGTGGTTGCAGTTGCCACTGTTCACTACCAGCACCGTGTTAGGGCATCACTCATAAGCGGGGTGTTACCGGGGCATGAATATACACCGTCATCCGAATGGGTGGTGGTCGGCGAGGGACTAAAGCAAAATGTTTCTGTGTTTGAGGAAAACGGTCATTACTGCGTTAACTTGAATGACCGTAATTATATATTCGAATCTAGCCCTGTTATAGCACATTCCATAATTCGTACTAAGATTAATGGAGAATCTTATACATTTCAAATAGATCGGGATGGGAATCGCTATTCGATGTATTCAAATGGTTATGAATTATGCTTATCTGTCTATACCAGAAATGAAGCCAGATGTATGGAACTTATGCCTGCAAAAACTGTTGTTGATATGAGTAACTTTGTGGTGTCACCCATGCCTGGGCTGTTGATTTCTGTATCGGTTGAAGAAGGACAGCTTGTTGAGACAGGTGAAGAAATTGCTGTTATAGAGGCGATGAAAATGGAGAATATTCTGCGTGCCGAAAAAGACGGACAGGTTAAAAAGGTATTTTTGCAAGAAGGCGCAACGGTTGAGCCTGATCAGATTATTGTTGAATTTTCCACAGAGAACTAGTTAGGGATTGGTTGCCAGAGTGTGATTGAACTAGCGAATAAAATTCGATCCGGTGATCGCAGGGCTATCTCCAAAGCATTAACGCTCATTGAGAGCAGCAAGTCGGATCATCGTCAGTCCGCTCTTGAGTTACTCGAAATGCTTCAGGACGACCACTTAGCAGTGCGCCTTGGAGTAAGTGGAGTTCCTGGTGTTGGAAAGTCTACTTTTATCGAGTCATTGGGCTTGCAGCTTATTTCTGAGGGTAAGTCAGTAGCGGTGCTTTCGGTAGATCCCAGTTCAGCCATAACGGGCGGTTCCATTCTGGGAGATAAGACCAGAATGGAAATGTTGTCCAGATCTACCTCAGCCTATATTCGTCCAAGTCCTGCGGGTGGCAACTTAGGTGGGGTTGCTAGACGCACACGGGAGTCGATCGCAATATTAGAAGCGGCTGAGTTTGATGTAATTATTGTTGAAACGGTTGGTGTGGGTCAGTCAGAAACCGTGGTCGCCGGCATGACTGATTTATTTTTGTTATTGCTCCTGCCGGGTGGTGGAGACGAATTGCAGGGCATTAAGCGAGGTATAATGGAACTTGCCGATATTATCGTAGTAAATAAAGCTGACGGTGAACGAATTGCCGACGCAAACCGCGCAGTTTCTGAATACAGATTGGCCTTGAGTTTAATGCAGCGGAGGATACAGGAATGGGAAACACCGGTACTGACTTGTTCTGCACGCGATGGTACTGGCATACAAGAAGTCTCCAGCGTGATAGAAACTTACATAGACCTTGTGTCCACCTCAGGATATCTTCAATCCCTTCGAGCGTCGCAAAGGGTCCTCTGGTTTTCTCAGGAGTTAGATAATGCGTTGGCTCAATTATTGCTGGAAAACCCAGAATTAGTTAAAGAGAGGGAAGACCTTGAAAAACGTGTGCATGACAAAAACATCTCCCCAGTTAGTGCCTCGGCGCAATTAATCGCAAGCTTTTTAAATCAAAGAAAATAATATGATTGGAAAACTGAATCACATCGCCATCGCGGTACCGGACTTGGAGTTGGCCGTAAAAACGTATCAAGTTACGTTAGGTGCGGCTATTTCAGCGCCATTGGCGTTGCCTGAGCATGGTGTAACAACCGTTTTTATTAATTTACCCAATACTAAAATTGAGTTGCTACATCCGCTAGGAGAAGAATCACCAATTGCGACATTTCTGCAACGAAACCCTGCTGGCGGAATGCATCATATATGTTTCGAAGTAGATGATATAGAAGTCGCGAAAGAACATCTCATAACTGAAGGTGCTCGATTGTTAGGTGGTGGCATACCTCGGACTGGAGCGCATAATAAACCTGTTTTATTCCTACATCCTAAGGATTTCATGGGTACACTTATTGAAATTGAGCAAATTTAACCGATACCTTTGGTAAATCCATAGTGTGTACTTATAAAGTGACAGATGAGGTGATGTTTACGGACGTTGACCGAGAATATGTTTTGCTACACGCAGCGCGAGGTGAATACTTTTCGTTGAATGAAATGGGTCGCACGATGTTTGATTTGATAAAAACTAAAAAATCCCGTTCTGAAGTTATTAAATCTATTCTCAACCAATATGATGTTGATAGAGAAGTCGTAGCTACTGATCTTGAAGAATTGATCCAAAGTCTCGTGGCATCGGATTTATTGGTTCGAAACGATTAAGCTGATGTGTGCCCGTTTGTTCGGGTTTATTTAAATGAGTTAGAGCTATGAAATCCAATGACTGAAGATAATATCGAGCAGTTATCACTTGATTATCACCGAGCTGAGCCAAAAGGAAAGATACAGATAGCTGCAACCAAGCCATTAGCGAATCAACGTGATCTGGCAATGGCCTATTCGCCCGGTGTGGCTGCTCCCTGCATGGCCATTGCAGAGAATCCTGCTGCAGCTGATTTATATACGAGTCGGTCGAATCTTGTTGGTGTCATTTCTAATGGAACTGCAGTTCTTGGTTTGGGAGACATAGGTCCACTTGCTTCTAAACCTGTTATGGAAGGTAAAGCGGTTCTTTTTAAGAAATTTTCAGGTATTGATGTATTTGATCTTGAAATTGATCAAAGTGATCCTGAAAAACTCAC
>Ga0213861_10001396_pt1 | contig 21317 bp, 14 predicted proteins | sample PICome_4_FD_160110 | JGI IMG/M metagenome (GOLD analysis project Ga0213861, IMG submission 160110) | Coastal seawater microbial communities near Pivers Island, North Carolina, United States - PICO131 | ecosystem: Environmental > Aquatic > Marine > Coastal | place: USA: North Carolina... | reverse complement strand
TGACTGGCAAACGCTAAGTAGGGATTAGCGGCTGGTTCAGCGACACGGTTCTCAATTCGAGTTGCGGCATCATGCGCCCCATTATTGATTACGCGCAACATTGCGCCTTTATTATCTTTCGCCCAAGCCACACGATCAGGTGCTAACGCGTTTGGTACATAGCGTTTATAACCATTTACCGTAGGTGTTGTTAATAAGCAGTTGGCCACTGCCTGCTCAAGAATACCGGCCACACATTGCTCTCCAGTTACAGACAGTATTTTTTCAGTTGAGTGTGGAGCGAAAGAATTAGAACCATCCTCTAAGCTCATAAAGGTTTGATGAATATGCCAACCACTGGAAAATAAATTCTCAAACCCTGGCCGACACATAAATGTAGCCAAGTATCCAGCTCGCCGACAGACTTGCTTTACCGCGCTTCTAAATAGAATCATCATGTCGGCATTCGACATTCCCAAACCCGGGTCAAATGTAAATTCAATTTGTGCAGGGCCAAATTCTACTTCCATTGATCTTAAAGGAAGATCAAGAGCTACAACAGCTTGCCTAATACACTCGAATACTGGCTCCAACTCATCAGCACGACTTTCTGTGAGATATTGATATCCATGAGCAGGTAGTTCAAGCTGAGGAACGCTGGCAGGGTGAGTTGAGTCAGAAAAATCAAGTTTTTGATCTACTAATTTAAATACGTGCAGCTCAACTTCCAGGCCCGATTTATAGGCAAATCCTATATCCTGCAAATCTGTAATCGCCTTACGCAATATGCGTCTAGTAGAAAAATTCACCTCAGTTCCATCCGAATAGTAAATATCGCACAGTAGCCAGGCTGTTTTGTAGGCCCATGGCAAAACTTTAAACGTTGAAAGATCGGGGATCATAAGAATATCCCCAGCGCCGGTCAATCGCGACTCTTGGAATCCCTGATTTTCGCTCCAGATCGGAAATACTGTGCGATGAGACGTATCTTTTAGTAACAACGAACTTGTCATTGTCAGACCATTCGCAAGCGCATCAGCCAAATGACTCGACGGAATAGACTTCCCACGTAACTGACCATGCTGATCTACAAATGATATCCGTATTATTGAAATGCCTTTTTGGTCGACTTGTTTTAGAACATCATCACATAACAATTCCCGCTCGACAGAACTGAGTCCCATCCGATCAACAAAACTTGCGCGCAAATTATCGTGCATTTACGATGTTCCAGCCCAAACGTTTTGAGCTTGAACACTCAAATCTTCTAGCTTTTCTGATAGCTTTGATTGCCAATCTAAGGCCGGCAAAACGATGTCAATTGAAACAGGTTTTTCGTTCGATGAATAATTATGAGCTTCAGTCACTCTAGGCTTACCATTGACGAGAGCACTTTGTAGTAATCGTCGATAGCGGATAATCCCAATATCAGAACGTCCGAGGTGCTCCTTTGTACGATCCTGAATAACGCCTTGGGACTCTATAGCCCACTGATCGTGCACGTTTATGTCATCACCCATACCAGTATACGTCCTTGTCCTTTGCTCTAGCGGATCGTAACCGTAGTTATTGTGTTTGCCTGTTTTTGAACGATATTCGGGCAACTCATATAGTTGAGTTCTTTGTTCATACATTCTCTGTTGATCGATTGGGTCTCCAATACTGGTAAAAATAGCATACCAGTAGCAAGAAACATCATCTATCGGCACATGCCACTGAGTTATCGACATCGAACGACTCATGGGAATGACGATGGCTTGGGGGAAAACCTGATTGGTCACTCGTACATGAACTTGATGTTCACTCAAATATCGAATAGCCGTTAAGCGCAACCCAAAACTTGTCTCATCCACGGAAATTTCTGGACGTGGATATTCCCGCAACAGTTGTGTAACCGGAATGTTACTCATATCGGCCACATCACGAAACTGTTGTCCATAGCCAGCCGTTGGATCATCATCAACTAAATACCTATGCAAAAAGGAAGCATGAGCTGGATCAATACCTACCTCAAGCGCTTGAAGCCAGTTGCATTCAACTAAGCCCTTAAAAGCAAATGTCCACGGTTCTGGTGCATCAAAACAAGCTAACGATAAAAATGGTTGCTCGGGTTCATCCGACATCCATGCAAAGATTATTCCGTTGTGTTCCTCAACCGGATAGTTTTTTAATTTAATTCGATGGCAAAATGTTGTCTCAAAAGGTTCCGCGGGTTGTTCCAAACACTGCCCTTCAATATCAAACAACCAACCATGAAATGGGCAGCGAACACCACCGTCTTCCAATCTGCCATAGCTAAGATCTGCACCCCGATGTGCGCAATGACGATCAATCAGCCCAAGTTTTCCATCTTCATTGCGAAATAAAATCAGAGACTCGTGTAATACTCTCACCGATACCAAAGGTCGATCTTCAGTTAATTCTCTCGCTAGTGCCACAGGCTGCCAGAACTGTCTAAGCAAGCTCCCGCCTGGCGTTTCCGAGGCGCTTTGGGTTAATAACTCATTTTGTTCTTTTCGCATTCTAGGAAGTAGTGTGATAATTCGTCATAGACATTATACTGTGGTACGTTACTAAAAGTCAGCTTAACCGGCATTACACAATATGCGAGTTCCAAACATTGTATGGTGGGGCTCCCTATCGCCTAATACTCAAGGGGCGCTGTGGATGCTTTGCTCAGCATTCTTTTTGTCAGCCATGTCGGCCACCTTGAAGCAGGCGAGCTTATCGTTAAACGTTTGGCAATTATTATTGGTACGAAGTATTTTTGCGCTATTTTTACTTCTTCCTGCTTTAGTTCAAGGCAACTTTTGCCAGTTACGGACTAGGGTGTTTCCACTCCATATAATGCGTGGCTGTCTTGGTACATGTGCCTTTGCATGCTATTTCATAGCCCTCTCCAAAATTGAGCTCGCACTCACTGTAACTCTGGGGTTTACACGGAATTTATTTATCGTCATATTCGCGATATTTGTACTTAAGGAAATTGTGAAATGGCGTCGCATCACCGCAACGGCGATTGGATTCAGCGGCGTTCTGATTTGTATTCAACCCGGTTCCGAGTCGGCCAGTCTATGGGCACTGCTTGCTGTGGGCTACGGGTTCTTTGCGGCGAGTGTTACGATTGTAGTTAAAAAGCTGACTGATACCGAATCATCGATAAGCGTACTTTTCTACATGTACTGTTTCATGGGGTTGATAGCTTTCATTCCTGCGATGGTAAATTGGAAGCCATTAGCGTTGATGGAATTAGTAATGATAGGTATGGTGGCATTGTTTTCTACTGCCGGACAAATGTGTACGGTAAATGCATTAAGGGTAGGAGAAACAACGGTTGTGGCACCCTTTGAATACACTCGAATTCTTTATGCGGTGATTTTTGGGTTTATTCTATTCGGAGAGATTGCAGGTATAAACACTTGGATAGGTGCGCTAATAATAATATCTAGTACCCTTTATATTAGTCTAAGGAACCAGACGAATACGTAAAATGACTAATTTCTGGACTGACTAACCCCTAAACTATTTAATCTGCGATATTCAGCTGATTTGAAACGATTCGGATTCGTTAATGACTCCTTAAGCATATCTATTGAGTCAACACCCCAAAAATTCATACCATCATATCGGAAAGTAGGAACGCCAAAAACCTGATTATCTATGGCAGTTTCCGTATTAAGACGGAGTTGCTCTTTCACATCAGTTGGCCATTGATTCGGAATGAAAAGACTCTCACCTAGTTCTGCGGAAACCCATTGGATATACCCCTCGGTTGACGGCAGCAATCCTTGCTCAAAAACTCCGCGAAACAAAATAATAATTTCGTCGATTGTCGATGCGCGTAAAATAGCGAGTCGCAATATCACCAACGGATTAAAAGGATGGGCATCTGGCATTCTAAACGGTATACCATGCTTGTTCGCATACCAATGGCAATATCTGTAGGTATGCTCCCGTTTCCCTTCGATTTCGGCGGGACCTTTTTGTCCAAAATGATTTAACAGCCCTGCAAACAAAATAGGTACCGGGCGAATTAATGCATAATCCGATAGATCGTTCAAGGAGCGTGCCTGTATATATGCAAATGGCGAAATAAAATCGAAATACCACTCCATTTCCAAACTCATAACTTACTCTGGTAATAATGCATATGCCATTGTTACGGTTGCTATTGGTTCATTATTACCTTCCGCTCTAAGCAAAGCTTGACCGAATGCCATCGTTCGGCCAAGTCGCAAAACAGTTGTTTCAGCAAGCACCGCACTATTAGAAACCGGCTTCATCATATGGGTGGTGATATCAACCGTCGTCATCGGTCGATACCGCCCTGATGCTGCTGAAACGGCAATCACCATCGAAGTATCGGCGAGCGCCATCAAAGATTGCCCACAAAGTGTTCCACCTTCACGACATAAACGCTCACTGAATGGCATACGCAAAACAGCTCCTTTTTGTGTAACTGACTCTACGCGAAGTTCGAGTTCTTGAACCCAAGAAGCAAATACGCGTTCCAATAACACGTTACCGTCCGCTAACAAAAAATAGGGGTCAGTCATATGCCCACTCACCGAATTACTCAAGACCCGCACTTACCAAGGTAAAGAATAGGTTTTTACTGTAGTGTAGCTTTTCATTGCTTCAACAACGCCTTCCTTATACCCCAGCCCTGAATCCTTCACGCCTCCGAACGGTGACATTTCAATTCTATACCCTGGCACTTCATCAATATTAACCGTACCGGTTCGCAATTCTTTTACGAAGCGAGTGATGTAATCCCATCGATTGGTGCAAACACCCGTAGACAATCCAAAGACAGTGCCGTTATCCACTGCGATAGCATCATCAATGTCCTTGATTCGAATAATCGGAATGGGTGGTCCAAATGTTTCCTCTACCACCAAGTCCGCATCACGTGGAACACGATCTAGTACAGTAGGAGAATACAGTGCACCACTGCGCTCGTGACCGTAAAGTAACTCTGCCCCCCCTTCAATCGCCGCACTCACGCGAGACTCAAATAAAGTCGCCGCCTGTTCATTGATAACAGTACCTAAGTTGGTGGTAGGATCGGAGGGGTCACCGTAGGTTAGCTTTTCAGCCTCTTTGACCACAAGCTTAACAAACTCATCCGCAACACTTTCAACGCACAAAATCCTCTTTACCGCCGTGCACCGTTGACCTGAGTTTTTCGTTGCACCTTGAACGGCCATCAGAGCTGCTTTTTCGAGATCAGCATCTTCCATAATAATTAATGATGAATTTCCACCAAGTTCCAATACAGTTCGCCGATACCCTGCCACATCAGCGATGTATTTACCAACAGGCACACCACCGGTAAAAGTAACCAACTCCGCATGACGATTTTGTAGCATAGCGTCACCGACACGATCAGGCGTGCCGGTTATTACAGAAAACATTTCTGGCGGCAAACCTGCTTCATATAAGACATCGGCTAACATGAGTGCTGTCAGCGGTGTTAATTCTGTTGGTTTACAAACCATGCAATTGTTAGTCGCTATAGAAGGCGCAATCTTGTGAGCAACCATATTCAACGGATGATTAAATGGTGTAATTGCCGATAATGCTGTTAACGGATCACGTTGTGTATAGATTCGACGTTTTTTACCGTGCGGGGTCAAATCACAAGAATAGATTTCACCATCATCGAGAATACAAAGTTGACCTGCAAGGGAAAAAACATCGTAGGCTCTGCCGACTTCGTATAAGGAGTCTTGTTTACTAATGCCTAATTCAGACGTGATCAAATCCGAAATACTATCTTTTCGGGAGGTTAAAATTTCTGCCGTTCTTAGCAATATTTGTTGACGATCATAACGAGTGAGATCCGGTTGATATGCGGCCGCAATATCAAATGCTCTCTCCACATCTTCTGCAGTTCCGTTCGGAACTGTACCTACCACGCTATTATCCCACGGGTTGAAAACTTCAATTCGCTCATCGCGATCAACTTTCTCACCGGCTATGCGCATGGACTCATTTAGATTCTGTACTTTAGGCACTCTTGCTTCTCCGGGTTTTATACGCGATTTAACGCGTAATCAAATATATCAAAATTGCGTATTCCGCTATCTACTGGAACGGTTAACGGACGATTTAAAATAAAAGGTACTTTTTGTTCAGAGATACCACCATGAGATCGCAACGGTTCTTTAAGACCTGAAAGATCATGCTTACTTGGGGCGCTACCAACAACATATCCTGCCTTACTAATAACCACAACATCACCAATACGATCTCCAGGCAAGCCAAAACGTTCGCAGGCCTCATCCTTTCTTAGAACGCACTCGATACCAGTTGTTTTGGGTAGTTCGTTAACCAGCAAATCAATGTACTGATCTTCAACATAAATTGTTGCAAAACCTCCAAGGGCTCCATGATGAACCACATAGGGGTCGGTAATTGGTAAGATTACACGAAAATTCTGGATCTGTTTTGATTCAAGTAATGGATCAAGATAAATTACATTTGGTTGGTTCTCATCATCAAATTTGGCTTTCATGCCATGGTCTGCGGTAAGAGCAATTACAGCACCAGCCTTATCCAAAGCAGACAAATACCGATCCATCATGGCATAGAACTCATTAGCTACTGGTGTGCCTGGGGCGTGTTTGTGTTGAATATAATCGGTAGTCGATAGATACATTATATCGGGGCGCATCTCCTCCATAAGCGCTACACCAGCGGCAAATACGAACTCGGACAATTCCGCGCTATAAACGTTAGGAACCGGCATTCCGACTCGTTCTACAACATCTGAGATTCCGTGCTCAGCAAGTGTCGCCTCATTAGCCTTTTCCGCTGAAAAACACACAGCTTTACCGGGACTCATCGAAACACCGTGTCCAAGTAGGCGCCTTAGTTTATCTTTAGCCGTAACCAGTGCAACCGTAGCTCCTTCCTTCTGAAACGCCTCAAAGATTGTTCCACAACGAAGCAGTTGTGGATCATTCATCATTACTTCATTGCCCGATGCGGTATCATAATAAAAGTTACCACAAATTCCATGAACGGCGGGTGGTCGGCCGGTAACAATGGAGAGGTTGTTCGGGTTTGTAAAGCTAGGTATAACGCATTCAGCAATCTCAAAAGTGCCGCGTTCTTGAGCGCTAGCCATAAGCGGCATGAGTCCAGCCTCAATAGCTTTTTCAATATATCCACCGCCATCCGATCCTTCACCACCAGGTTCTGAACCATCTACACAGACGATCACAGTTGGGGCTTTGGGAAAATTATATGAACGGTCATTTACCGTAACAGTTTGTGTCATTTCACATTACTCAGAAAATAAATAGTATTAAGAAGGTGCGCCGCTTTTAACGTGCATAAGTTCGATAACTTCTCTTACACAATCCACCGCAGCCGATATCTGAGAAGCATTCAAGTCGCCAATACATCCCATGCGAAAGGTTTCCGCAACAGTAAGTTTTCCAGGGTAGATTACATAACCACGATCAGCTAACTCATCGTAAAATTTCTCAAACGCAAAATTTGGATCAGCCGGCATTAAAAAAGTCACAATTATCGGGGCTTGCACAGCATCTGGCAATAATGTTTCAAAGCCCATCGATCGCATACCATCGACAAGTACTTTGCAGTTTTCATTATACCGTTTGTGTCGGGCATTTATACCACCTTCATCATCAAACTCATTAAGAGCCTGATCAAACCCAAGTAAAACATGGGTCGGTGGTGTAAAGCGCCATTGCTTATTAAGTTCAAATCCTTTCCACTGGTCGTGCAAATCAAGAACAAGACTCTTCGAATTACCCTGCGCATTCTGAATTGCACTCTTACTCACAATGCAAAATCCCACACCTGGGAGTCCCTGGAGACATTTATTGCTGGATGCCGCAACAGCCGTGAATTTATCACTGGTCAAACCTAACGGGATTGCCCCAAAAGCGCTCATCGAATCGATTAATAACAAACGACCCGAAATAGCGACCACATCAGCAATTTCCTGCAACGGATTAATAATTCCCGTGGTCGTTTCACAATGAACGACAACAACGTGTGTTATTGATTCATTTTCAGATAGGTGACGACTCACCTGTACCGGGTCTACGGGTTCGTTTTCCGGCCACTCTAAAACTTCGTGATTTATCCCATGACGTGCACAGATTTTGACAATGCGTTGGCCATAAGCACCATTTGCAAGTATGAGTATCTTGTCGGCCTCGGCTAACAGTGTCGACATCATCGCCTCAACAACGAATGTGCCACTCCCCTGCAACGGAATGCACACGTGGGTATCTTCAACCTGGGCGATTGATGTTAATCGAAGACGGATACGTTCGGTAAGATCAATAAACGTTTTATCTCGTGAGCCGAGGTCATGCAGCATGGCGCGTTTAACGGAAGCCGAGGTTGTCAACGGCCCGGGAGTCAATAATAGAGGGTCAGATGATATGTTTGAATCAGTCATTATTTGATATGGTTTTAAGTTCGTCAACATTATCTATTTAATCAACACTATTTGTCTAAGCGATTATTGCGATATATATTATAGGTTTTAACGATACATAGATCATGAAAATAAACCCATTACACATACGTGCATTTCACGCAGTCGCAACTTTTGGCGGATTTACCAAAGCTGCGAAATCAACCAACACCAGTCAACCCACGTTGTCTGAACAAGTTCAGGCTTTAGAGCAAAGACTTGGTGCCCAATTATTACTTCGCCGCCAACGTTCAATAGAGCTAACTCACATGGGAAAACTTTTGTACTCGCATACCCAACGTATTTCTGACGAAGAAAGAGCTATCGAAACACTATTTATGCACAGCAGACCGCAAGTCGAGGGGATTCTAAGAATTGGAGCGGATGCCCCATATCACGTAATGCCAATAGTCGCCGAATATCGAAAAATTCACCCGGCTGTTGATGTTCGGCTTAGTTTTGGTAACGCAGCAACGTTAGTCAAGGCGCTGCGTAATTCCGATGTAGATATAGTATTTGCGCCAAATATTCACGATCGAGGCAATTTATTAACTTGGGAACTACCAACGGATAGATTGAGTGTAGTGGTCGCTAAGAGCCATCCCTGGGCGGAAAGGCGTTCTATTAAAATACAAGAATTGGCAACAGAATCAGTCATCCTTCGAGAAAAAGGGTCCGCCACGAGGGCTATTCTTGACCAAGCATTATCTAAGGCTAGGACCAAACTGCAACACACACTCGAAGTCGGCAGTCGCGAAGCCATTCGCGAGGCGGTTGCAGCAAACCTTGGAATAAGTCTTCTTCCCGAAAACGAACGGGGAAAAGATAGTCGTTTTGCTTACGTGAGCGTGGAGAATGCCGCATTAACCAACCATGAATATATCGCAGCGCTTAAGACATCTAGCCAATTTGAGCCGGTATTCAGTTTTTGCAGTTTCGTAGACTCGCAAAAACTTTCATTACAAAATTGCTAAACCATCAATATCCGATAACTATATGTCTACGATGCGCTCGGGTTATTCTCTTCCGTTGGTGGCGGAGGCGGAAATCCTCCGAATGAACCAGTTGGTTGGCTTGTTGAATCATTAGAGAACTTAGAAAATTCTGGGATACTACAACTATCTGCTAGACCACCAGCGCAGCTAATAGCCGAACACATGCGTCGGACACAATTTGGCACCGCACCACATGCCATGCGATCAAGTTTATGATACAGAACAGCTACCGGAATATCATCCATACCTAGTTCTAGTGCCGCACGCACCCGTTCAGGATCGTCGATCCACGACGAGTCTTGCTCCGAATACATGGTCAACACGACAGGTTTCTTACTAAAGCCATCACGTTGTAGATCGGCCTTCAAAATAGTCAGTCGTTCAGGGGATATATCATCAGCATCTGGAATACTAAACAGATCCTCGAATTCGTCCCCGGATACTGGTAAATGGAAATCGCCAGTATTTAATAATGGTACTGGTGTCAGTTGTTCGCCTCGGGATGAAAAACCGTCCATTATGTCATCCAGTCTGGGCGTTTCATCAAACCTACCGACTGGAGTCTGATACGTCTTGTTATAGTAAAAAACAACAGGAATATCTCCTTGACCGCCTGCTTTTAGCGTCTGCAGTTCACTTCGAGAGATATCGAGAACTACTTCCTCGGTTTCAGCATAAAGCGAAACAAGAACCGGCCGATTCGGTTGGTTGTTTGCAACCAAATTATCAGGATTTTTACGATACCAAAAATCATCATCAGCGAGATCAATAAGCTCGTCGATAGGAGCATTCATGTGCGACTCACCGTTAAACCAATCAGGAAAAGGCTCCATTACAGCTTTTTGATCAAAATAGCGCTCAACAACCTCAAAAACGCTTCGATTTTGTTCAAGCTCTTCCAGCTCGTAATAATCCGAATATGAGTCTCCCGAGTTTGTATTGCTTGCACTGCAAGACCAGCCGGGCAAGCTTCCTTGTAAACTCACTGCTGTCTTAAAAAACTCTTCTGCCCGTGCGCTATCGGCACGGGTCATCATATAAAGCGCTTTGTCTATGGTGAGGCCATTTGCTACAGCATGAGTCAGAATTGATGCCGTCGGGTAACCCGCCTCAACAAAATTATTTATTTGTTCAGCAAACCGCCGCTCTACACGAGGCCATTCACTATCCAGACCAAAATCTGTTCCATGATCATCTGCACCGCTCGGAAAACCACAACTAGCACTAGCAGACCGGGGCAATGCTAAGCTTGAAATAACAAGCAGTAAGATCACAAGCATCGATGTGAAAGTAACGGATATTCTTTTTAAATCAGTACTATCCATAAGTATTTTCAGTATTTTCCTAGTCGCTAAAGTAACTCAATAAATTAAACTGACTCACAGTATTTATTGCAAAACCAATAACGTATTGCATTTAGCCAGTTTTTCGAGTTTGTCGATACATTGCATTTTTGATGCAATTACCTAGATATTAACACCAACATGGATTATCTTAAACATCTCTTTCGTGCTTCAATATTCAGCTAACACGAAAACTGTCGATCCAGTGCTTTTAATTTCCGCCTCCATCGTCGTCATCTACATCAAGTTGACCACTCATTCTGCGTCGGATGTGCGACCATGACATTCCTAACGCCATGATCCCCGCTAACGCTATTAAAATAAGCCACGCGAGAACATTGCTGTTGTCCAAGGATATCCATCCTTGATCGAAAAACAGCCAGAACAACAAAAAGAAAAATAATGCCGCAAAAATGATCCCGATAACCCCAAGAGAACGGCTTGTAGCACGAATAAAAATCGCCCACCCAACAATCACAATAAGGCCCGCTAACGCCTTCAATACAGAAAACTCTGTACCTTCAGACATATTGATCAAAGGCGCTATTGCCCAATCGTAATAGGACCAATTCAGAGGGTTATAGGTTGCAAAAACTAACACCAATGCAGCTATGAACCGATACAAAATATGCTGGGACTTAAATCGACTAACAGCCATGATCTCTCCTTAAAATTTATTTAACACAAAAGCGATTATCCATCAGAACTCCACCAGAATACTTCGCCAAGTGTGCCAGATGGAATACAAAGTATATACCCCCAATTATCTATCCTACCGCTGTGCGCGCGTTGCGAAAGATACGCATCCACGGACTAAATTCACCCCATTCCGTTGGGTGCCAGGACAAACAACGCGTTCGAAAAACCCGCTCAGGATGAGGCATCATAATCGTAACACGACCATCATCACTGGTCACACTTGCTATCGCAGATTGTGAACCATTTGGATTCGCCGGATAGCTCCACGCCTCGGTATGCTGGTTTGTTACGTAGCGCATAGCGACTGTTGCATTGCCTGACTTCTCAGCATAACCCGCTGCCCCATAGTCTGCCCGACCTTCGCCGTGGGCAACTACAACTGGAAGCACAGATCCTTGCATACCTTTAAAAAACAATGAATTATTGTCTTTTTCAATACGTGTGAGCACGAGTCGCGCCTCATACTGCTCAGAACGATTACGAAGAAATTCTGGCCAAGTCTCCGCCCCTGGAATAATAAACTTGAGACTCGACATCATTTGGCAACCATTACAAACACCAAGAGAAAAAGAATCGGGTCGGGAAAAGAACGCCGCAAACTCATCGTACAAATAAGAATTGAATAGAATTGACTTAGCCCAACCCTGCCCAGCCCCCAGGACATCCCCAAACGAAAATCCTCCACACGCTGCGATTCCTTGAAAAGTCGACAAATTGTGCCGTTTCTCAATTAAATCCGACATGGTTACATCTACAGCCTCGAAACCCGCTAGGCTGAACGCAGCGGCCATCTCTAACTGACCATTGACACCCTGTTCTCGCAAAATGGCGATCTTAGGGCGTGAAGGTAATCCGACAAATGGCAACGAAATATCTAGGTCCGAATCATAGGTCAAATATGCGTTTAGACCAGTGTCGTCGGATGACAACAATTCATATTCTTCTGTCGCACACTCGGGATTATCGCGCATCGACTGCATTACCCAAGAAGTCTCGCTCCAGGCTTTATGCAGAGTAATTCGAGACTCGTCCACAACGTTTAGCGAATTAACGGAAATTCGAATTTGTTCACCACTTACAGGTCGACCTAACTCACGAGCAATTGAAGTTAACTTAAAATCATCAAGGATGCTGCGCACAATTCGATCATCACCGCCACGAATCTGCAGGATCATACCAAGTTCTTCGGCAAATAATGTATCAACAACAGGCTTGTCTGACACCAGCTCTATTTCAAGACCGCAACGGCCAGCAAAAGCCATTTCAACTAACCCTGTAATCAGCCCACCGTCTGAAATATCGTGACATGACAGAAGCACTCCGTGTCGTCTAAGTTCAACAACACAATTCAACATTGCCGCTAGTTTTTCGGTTTCAACAACATCCGGGGATTGATTGCCGATTTGCCCATGAACCTGGGCCAAACAACTGCCACCAAGCCTGGATAGTCCTTGCCCTAAATCAATCCAAAGCAACTTCGATTCTTCAAATGGCTCAAGAATTTGTGGCGTTGATGTTAATCGTGTATCCACAACAGGAGAAAAGGCCGTAACAACCAAAGTTAACGGTGATGTCACAGATTGCTGGGTATTGTTTTGATCCTGCCAAGCGGTGTGCATCGACATGGAGTCTTTGCCAACAGGAATTGAAACACCGAGCGACCTGCACAAATCAGTTGCCGCTAAAACGCCCTCATGTAATGCCTGATCTTGACCCGGTCGTCCAGCCGCAGCCATCCAATTAGCAGATAAACTTACACGTGATAAACCATCAATATCGGTCGCACACAAATTCGTCAACGCCTCGGCGACAGCGATACGAGCGCTCGCCGCTGGATTAATTAATGCTAACGGTGATCGCTCACCTAGACTCATCGCTTCACCACGATTACCAATATACCCTGTGGCAGTTACTGCCACATCGGCCACAGGAACCTGCCACGGACCCACCATTTGATCTCGTACCACCTGACCACCTACACTACGGTCACCGATCGTAATCAAAAAGGACTTATCCGCAACAGTTGGCAAACGCAGCACGTCCAGAAGGTGCTCAACGATACTTCTTTCAGGAAGGAGAAGATCCGGGTATCTTAGGTCAACAGTATAATACTCACGCACCATTTTTGGTGGATGTCCAAGCAGCATTTGCATCTCCAAACTTATTGGATCAACTGTGTTCTGGTTATTATTTTCATCTTCAAGGGACTGTAATCCATCGGTCAATCTTAATATCTGCTGCTCGGTGGCTGTACCTACCACAGCATACAAACATTTTTCACGTAAACATATCGACTCGAACTCCTCCAGCCTCACTGAGTCAATAGCTAATACATAACGCTCTTGTGACTCATTGCACCAAATTTGCATTGGCGACATGCTATGTTCGTCACTCAGTATTTTGCGTAATTCAAAATGCCCTCCACGTCCAGCATCGTGCACCAACTCAGGCAGCGCATTCGATAAGCCTCCTGCACCGACGTCATGAATCGATACAATAGGGTTTTGTTCGCCCATTCCGGTACAACGATCGATAACTTCCTGGCATCGGCGCTGCATCTCAGGATTGCCACGTTGTACAGATGTAAAATCCAACTCCGCACTGGAACTTCCAGCATTTACACTGGAGGCTGCACCTCCACCCAAACCGATCAACATAGCAGGGCCGCCAAGCACAACAATTGGGGTTCCAGATGGGATCCGATTTTTTTCTACATGGGCCGAACGGATATTTCCAAGACCTCCGGCCAACATCACCGGCTTATGATACCCATAAGATGTATCGTCAGGTCCATTCCATTCAAAACTACGAAAATATCCACCGATATTCGGCCGACCAAACTCATTGTTGAAAGATGCAGCACCAATCGGCCCATCCAGCATTATCGATAGTGCTGAGGCCATTCTTGGATTCAAAAACGGCTGAGACTCCCAGTTCCTAGGGAAACCCGGCAAATGCAAATTTGACACGGTAAAACCAACAATACCGGCCTTCGGTTTACTACCTCGTCCTGTAGCACCCTCATCACGGATCTCCCCGCCGGAACCCGTAGCAGCCCCCGGAAATGGTGAAATCGCAGTGGGGTGATTATGGGTTTCAACTTTCATAATGATCGGTATGTTTTCGTCTTTAAACGAATAAACACCTGTCTTGTATTCAGCGGAGAAATAAGCCGCATCACCACCTTCAACGACTGCCGAATTATCCTTATAGGCAACAAGTGTTCCTTCCGGGCTTGCCTGATGAGTAGTTCGAACCATCGAAAACAATGAGTCCGGTTGCTCTTTGCCATCAACAACCCAATTGGCATTAAAGATTTTATGCCGGCAATGCTCAGAGTTAACCTGGGCAAACATCATTAGTTCCGCATCGGTAGGATTCCTACCCATGTTTTCATATTGATCAACAAGATAATCAATTTCATCATAGGTTAATGCATAGCCATATTGCTCGTTGGCTTGCAGCAATGCCTCACGTCCTCCTGACATCAGGTCCACATACTGCAACGCACCACGTTCATGTTCCACAAATAATTCCGGAACATCATCCATAAACCAGGACTCTGTCATCGGGTCATGCAGTTTTGATGCTAATAAATCCAATTCTTCTTTCAGTAAAGACTCTTTGACATCAATATTCCACAGAACACCGCGCTCAATTCGACGAACCTCGGTTAAGCCACAGCGGTTCACTATATCGGTAGCTTTACTGGACCAAGGCGAGATCGTGCCAATACGCGGCAGTACAATTATAGAAATACCTTTTGTTCGAGGTATCGACTCAACATTTATGTGCCCGAGTAAATCCTTTAGTTTTTCAGCCTCGTTTAATGATAACTCGCGGCCCACATCGACAAAGTGTCGATAATGAGCCGTTACGACATGGGCATCAATGGACAGAGAAGATAACTTCTCATTTATTTTTTTTAGCCGAAAGAGCGAAAAGGCTTCGGAACCGTCTATAAACATAGGTAAATAAAGAGAATTGAATGACAAGTGACGTTACGCAGCATAGCAACTGAACGTAAATGCTCGGAAACTTCAAACACACTTTACATATAATCAGAAAAATCTAATTTTGTGAGAAAGCTCCCATCCCAGAAACCTAATTGTACCACCGACAACAAATTAATCAGTCCATTTTCCAATATAAACGGTTATCTTTAATTCTCGCAGTCGCGCCTACCCCTAAAGGATAATTCAGGGGAACATGCCCGAATTGAGCATTTTTAAATACCGGGCACTTTACTCTATCCTGAAGATGTTTTGGAAAACAGCCCAGTTCTGACTGTATTGGGTCTTCACGGGCTGTTAGTTGACCGAGCACAATAGCGTCCGGTAATCTTATATCTTGACTCTGAGCCCACTGATTCCAGTAGCGTAGGAGTCGTTCTGACGATTCGTTGACATCCTCAAGGAAGAGAATGTAGGGCTGATCCAATTGGGGCATATACGGCGTGCCAATGAGCGCCGTAATAACCGACAAACAACCACCAAATAACTTACCGGAAATCTCGTGCCTATGATCACCTTCAAGTGATAGTTCCCCACCGATTTCTTCAGGCCAGTTTCCAAGCATATTTAATAGCTGGCCCACATCGTCATTACTGTTTTTCCAAAGTAATGAGCCGGGCATTGGACAGTGCAAAGAATTCCAACCCAACTTACGAGACACAGCAAACTGCAGTGCGGTAATATCTGAGAAGCCTGTTAGAAGTTTTTTAGGTGCAGCACGACACCTATCCCAATCAATAGATTCTAATAGATCTGAAGCACCGTAACCGCCGCGAGCGCACATTAGAATTGCATGATGCGGATCCAATAATGCTTCTTCTAACAATCGAGCACGAATAAAAACCCCGTCAGCGCTCAATCTAGACACTTTCCGGTCAACCTCAAACATTCGGCGAGAGACGTCAAACCCTTTCCCCTGCAAGTGACTTATATTTCTAGAAAGTGAGAACTCATTAGGGTTTCCTGACGGTTCAACAATAATAATCCGTTTTTTTTTCGAGACTTCAGTCACCTTCATTGCTACTGCGGCAGCAACTTACGAAAATTTTCCGATTCTTTCTGAAGCTGCTCGTAATCCCCCTGGCCGACTACTGTGCCTCCGTGCAGAACCAATGTCTTAGTAAAATGTATGGCAAGCTCAGGACGCTCAAGCACCCATACAACCCCACGATCATCTTGGAATTTCAAAACATTTTGAACGAGTTCTTCTTGGGCATTAGGATCAACTGCACTCATAGCTTCGTTGACGATAAGTAAATCAGGTTTTTTTAATAAGCAACGCGCCAGAGCCAGCTTTTGTTTTTGAGCAATACTTAAACGTGCGCCTGCACTTCCAACATGATGTTCCAGGCCAATTGCCATAATAGTAGGCTTTAATCCGGAAATTTCAACCACACCTTCCATTACCTCAGCAAGTTTATCTTTAGCATTGGCTCGGCCATAAACCAGTGTTCCAAATAGTATGTTGTCCTGCACTGTAAGTGCCGAATTCACACTATTCTCATTAAGAAAGCGAATGCTGTCGTTATTTTCCCCTAACTGCTTCTGCAATTCGTGTCGAACAGCTAGTATCTTTTGCTGAATCTCTTCAGTAATCAAACCAAGACGATGTCTGGACGTAATTAACTTGAAAGGAAGTGCAAGAAATACCTGTTGATCATCCTCTCGCCAACTCTCAACGTCATCACCCACCGCTCGTGAAATTTGTGTTTTAAACTCCAGAAGAGCTTCAGAACTTACAAAGCTGAACTGCTCAAACAACGCGTCACCAGGAGGCGCATCGGCGAATAATTCAAGCATAATTTCGGCAATTTTACGTCCGACGATACAAAATGGTTTATATAAATCATGCTCACGTAACAAACTTACAATCCGTTGATTTCCGGCTAAATTCTCCGGCTCATAATCCATGTGTAAAGGCGCTCCAAATAGAATATTCTCTGCTACGGATAAACTAGTGTTATAAGTACGAGTATCAAACCTCTCAACGATGTCCTGATCTCCAGAATCCCCAAGTAATTGATACAGTTGCAAACGAGCCTTCAAAATCGATTCAGCAAGCGTACTGTTACTATCCGGCGCAGATCGCGCATTCAGACCAAACTGATATATGTCAGCATCCAAACCGGTAATCCGCAAAACTTCCATAATCCGAGGAAACAATTCATCCTCATCTTCAGCCCCTGCCGATTGATAATCCACCCAGTTTGCTCCAGGATCATCAACACTATTGTCAGTTGCTTTAGAAATTAACAACAATTCCTCCCGCTGCTTTGCCTCTTCGTCATCATAAACACAAGCCTTTAATGGCTCGTGTTTAAGACCATAAACCAAGTTATCAAAAACTGTGCCGGTAAAAATATGTGCACCAGACCCCACATATGCCTGTCTGCGACCGAGAACCGTCTCCGGAATATTTGCTAAATTGTCTCCATCAAGATCTAGACGACCAGCTGTGGGCACAATCAATCGCGCTACCAATTTGGATAACTCTTCCTTGCCGCTCCCTGTTGCGCCGACTGCTCCAACTTTGTGATTAACGCCGATGCGAAAATTGGCGCCATCAATAGGTTTTATCGTTCCGTCTTCGCTGTATACCAAGTTACTGCCAATCAGTTCGCCCTTCAGTTTCTGAACATTTTCAGAAGGGCTCTGCAATTTTTCATCAAACATATTTTCTGGTTGAAACTGTTCGATAATTTGTTCGTACTTAACGCGAATGTCTTCCTTAGTTTGGTAATACTTCAACAACTCCTTCCATGGTGGAGAGATATCTTTATAAGCTGCGAGCACCGCTACCAATGCACCAAGAGAAAGTTCACCCTGAATAACAAAATAGCCACCAATTGAGTAAAAGAAAAAAGGTGTCAATTGAGCCAGAAAGTTATTTAAAAACTTAATAAAAAACTTTCGTTTAAAAAGATCTAAGCGTATACCGTAAATAGTACCGAGACGCTTTGACACATCAGCTCGTTCCAAACGAGAGGTATCATGTGCATGTATTTCATTTATGCCAGCAATCGACTCACCTACACGATCAGCCAAGCCGCGCACCTGTTTTACGCGTTGCTTAGCTAATTCATTTACCTTTCTTTGTAATTTCGGAATTAGCCACAGTTGCGGAGGATAAAGCGCGATTGCGGCTAGGCCAAGAAATAGGTCTTGTTGAAAAATAAAAAACAAATAAGTAAGCAGCAGTCCACCTTGGAACGCAGGCAAAGCAAATGCATCCCCAATGAATCCACCTAGCGGTTCGGTTTCCGCGGTAATCATTGGTATGATTTCGCCTTGGGAAGTCTTCTTAAAATGCGGCAGCGGAAAACGCAGTATTCGACTGTATAAAGAAAACCTAAAACGCATTAACATGCGCTCGCCAAGTACCCCGCGATATAGATTAATTACGTACTTCAAACCGCCGTTCAAAGAAATAACGCCAAGGAATGCAAAGCATAAAAACAGCAAATAGGCAACCTGAGACAACTCGATACCAAATATTGAATAGGGAGCGCCCTGCCCACCTATCGCCTCGTTTATTATTATTTTCGGTATTTCGAGCGAAATGTATATAAAAGGCAGATTGACCAACGTGAGCAGAAGAAGGTATATCTGATCACGTTTGGTATAGCTTAAAACATATTTATAGATCGATTTTTCCATCGAATACTGTCCCGTTTATATCCGGTGTACGACAATTTGGACACTCATTATGTAGCGTATTAGGCTAAAATGAAACTAATATCTGTACATGTCGTTCTTATCACTCGTATTTGATTAATGAAAAATAAAAACCCGAAGTTATCGATCGCTATTGTTCTAAAGGGTTATCCAAGACTTTCGGAGACATTTATCGCTCAGGAACTGAAGGAGCTTGAAAAACATCAGTTTGAACTTCTCATTTTTTCACTACGAAAACCAACAGACACAACCATACACCCGATTCATAAAGAAATTCAGGCCAATGTAAATTATCTGCCAGAGTACATCCACTCAGAACCTATCCGAGTTATTCGTGCAATTTGGAAATTACGCAGAAGCGGGCATATTGGCAACACCATTGCCACTTGGTTGAAAGACCTTCGGCGGGACTTTACTAGAAATCGTATTCGGCGGTTAGCCCAAGCCTTTGTTATGGCCGCTGAGCTCCCGGTTTATACAGAAAGAATTTACGCCCACTTCATGCATACACCAGGATCGGTAGCACGCTATACATCTTTGCTACTCGTAAAACCATGGGGGTTTTCCGCTCATGCAAAAGACATCTGGACCATTCCCACGTGGGAAAAAATCGAAAAATTAAACAGTGCCCGTTTTGCTGTTACATGCACGCAAGCGAATTTAGTACATCTCAATAATTTGAGCGAAAAATCTAACGTCAAACGTGTTTACCACGGGCTAGATTTCGCTCGATTTCCCGACCCTGGGCTTCAAAATTCTGACAAATCAGGCAACCAATCGAATCCCGTTACAATATTGTCCGTTGGTAGAGCGGTCTCTAAGAAAGGCTACCCAATTTTATTGAGAGCGCTTGCTGGCTTATCGTCGGAACTGCATTGGAAATTAATACACATAGGGGGAGGAAAGGATTCTGGCGTCTTACAAAAACTCAGCCGAGATCTCGGCATAGATAACAGAATCTCTTGGCAAGGCGCACAACCTCAGGAGCTGGTTCTTCAGGCATACAGGAGAAGCGATATATTTGTATTAGCGTCGGTCATCGACCCTAACGGTGATAGGGATGGACTGCCTAACGTCCTAATGGAGGCACAAAGTCAACGCCTATGCTGCATCGCAACCTCGGTATCTGGCATTCCAGAATTAATTCGTCATGATGAAACAGGCTTGCTGGTTGAATCCGGCTCCCCGGAACAACTAACTATTTGCTTGGATAAGGCGATTCGCAATCCGCGCATTCGAAACTCCCTGGCAAATGCTGGTTTTGAGCATGTACGTCGTAATTTTTCACAAGATAACGAAATATCCACACTTATCTCCCTCCTGGAACGCATGTGAAAATTGCTTTTTATGCACCGCTGAAGTCTCCAAACCACTCTAAACCTTCGGGAGACCGACTGTTAGCGCAATTATTTATAAAGGCATTAACCCTTGCTGGCCATTCGGTTGAATTGTCAAGTGAGCTTCGCAGTTTCGATCGTTCAGGAAATCCGTTGAAACAAAAGGAGATAATGCATAACTCAGAAATTGAAGCGCAACGAATACTTCAAAAAGTCGATAATAGTAATCGGCCAGAAGTTTGGTTTACCTACCATAGCTACCATAAAGCACCAGACTGGATAGGGCCAACCGTATGCAAGCAATTGGAAATACCCTACGTGATAGCCGAAGCCTCTATTTCGCCAAAGCAGGCCACTGGACAGTGGAAGGATGGTTACCATCAAAGCATTAATTCTGTTGCTTATGCTTCCGGCATTATCAATATAAACAAACGGGATAACGAGTGTTTACAACCATTTCTATCTGACTCCGCTCACACGCTTAAAATCCAACCATTTCTTGATACCGATGAATTTCCAAGCCCCGCAGTTAGTGTCGTATCCGCAGGCGCTCTCAAACTATGTGCTATTGCAATGATGCGTGCAGGAGATAAGTATTCGTCATGGGCGGAACTGGCTGAAATACTAGGAATGGTTAAAAATAACAAATGGTCCTTAACCATTATTGGCGACGGTGTTAAACGCACAGAAATACAGCAACTATTCAAATGCTTTGGAAGTAACGTCTCGTTTCGTGGCGAACTTGGACGCACCGATATTATTAAGGAATTAGCTCGACAGGAACTACTTATCTGGCCAGGAATTAATGAAGC
>Ga0213861_10001395_pt1 | contig 21317 bp, 22 predicted proteins | sample PICome_4_FD_160110 | JGI IMG/M metagenome (GOLD analysis project Ga0213861, IMG submission 160110) | Coastal seawater microbial communities near Pivers Island, North Carolina, United States - PICO131 | ecosystem: Environmental > Aquatic > Marine > Coastal | place: USA: North Carolina... | reverse complement strand
CTTAATTTATAGATATCGCCGTGCGCGCTGCCTGAAAACCCATCAGCCACACTGAAATAAACATTGTTTTCAGAATCCTTTGCAAGTGCTCCAGGTTTTATAAATCCATTATCAAATGGCGGTTCTCCTGGGGTAAAGGTTGATGAACCATTACCGGCAATTTTCATTATTGACCAATGCTGTGAGTGACCTATTTGGAAAAACCCTAAAAATGCGAAGTTTTTTCATTTATTTAAGCGTTTGTCCAATTGACTATTCAGTTTGTTAACCACCAACAATCCAGTCATTTGAACGTAGTTTACAACGCTAAAACACAAAAAAAATAACAGCCTTCTAAACCCGCTTGAATTCGGACTGTAGAACGTTTCCTCATTTAAAGGGATAAAGTCAAGAAAAACAATTAGTTGGGGTAATTTTGGATTGTGGATAAGTTGCCCATTTTTCCGTATTTGTACGGAGTTATAATTGAGGCTTTTACGTCGTAATTTTCGATATAAATTTAAATACAAATTGAATTTAAGAAACGGTTCGCAAAAAGTGCAATCTCAGAGTTTAAATTTAACCTTTGAACGAAATTGTCGTTGCGCCACCCATACCATATCGGTTAAATGGCGCGTCGTAATAGTCTAGTTGAACGCCTTGATTGCTAGAGAGACGATCTAAATATTGGTGAATTTCAGATTTTAATACTCCTTGACCTTTGCCATGAATCACCACTATTTTTTTTAAACGCGCGGCCAAAGCTTCCTGAATAAAAGCACGACAGGCGGTCATTTGTATTTGAACAATTTTAAAATTGGGTAAATGTGTTGTGTAATCCATAAGCTCTTCAATATGCAAATCAATTTCAGAGCGCACTGTTGCTTTGTTTTTGATGACAGCATTCTTAGTCAAGAGCGGTTTGATTATTTTGTCTTTATGGATGAAGTCCGATTCAATTTTATAATCCTTTTTCGATTGTTGTAAGACGATTTTATGGAATGGATAAGGCCTAATAAATCCATCTTCATCTTCAATTTTAACAGATGCAGTTCCTACTTCTACTATCTTCCCCTTAATGGTGTCGTGCAGCACCGCTACAGAATCACCAACTTTAAATGTTTGCATTCTCAAAATACCATTCAATCAATTCTAGATTTGAAAACACCAATACAGCCGGAATCACTATCAATGCGGCCATAAAGAGCAAAATTAAGATTTTGCTCGAAAGGGTTAAATCTGGTTTCAAATCAATCCGAAGTACTTGTCGCACCTGCTCTACTAAGAGTCTTTCATTATCCCAAAGGGTATAGCCAGACGGAATCATTTCTTTTAATTTAGGGTTGTTTAAAAGAAAAATGCTTCGAATTTTCCAATATTCACCGTCGGTTAAATCTTTATACTCCTTTTTATAATTTACATTGGTTTCTTCCAATTGCTCATGCAAATCTTTGCTTTTTTGGAAGGCTCTCACCTTTAAGCCCATTAAAAATCCAAAAACAATTAATGGAATTAAACCGAAGTAAACACCCACACCAATCATTAATATTGAAGAGGACAAGGTAAAGATCATTTTGAGATGATCATTTCGATTAAAGAAAAACGAGCCCACTATCCTACCTCCGTCAAACGGATCAATCGGTAATAAATTCAGAATGTTTATTGCAATTAATAGCACTGCTACTTCAATGACATAAATATTGGGTTCCGCATTTATGGCGTAAAGAAAAGTTGCTGTTCCTATAAGTATGCCCGGCAATGGTCCCATTAAATTGATGAATGTTTGTTGGCGTTGTGAATTGCTAAAACCAAGTTTTGATATGGAATTTCCAAAATAAGACATGATAAACATGCCTTGCGCTTTTACTTTATAAAAACGCATCATAGCAAAATGACCTAACTCGTGTAAAGAGAGTACAATTAACACTTCAATTAAAATTATGTAAGAATCTGCAAGATAGTTTATTACAACAAATAGAAAAACAAGAGCAAACAGGATAATTCCATTGCGATTTTTGCCCATTGTTCCTGCTAGAAGCTTGGGCTTTACAGGATAGATATTTTCACTTTCTTCAAACACTTTTACAAAAATGCTGTTTTAGAAGGCAAAACTAGTTATTTTTATCGACCTATGTTGACAGCAAAAGGAATATATAAAAATTATGGCGATCTACCAATTTTAAAGGGGATAGATTTAGCGATAAAAAAACAAGAGGTCGTTTCTATTGTTGGGGCTTCAGGAGCTGGAAAAACAACACTGCTTCAAATTTTGGGGACATTGGATACGCCTGACCGCGGTGAACTCATCATTGCCGAGCAAGACGTGATTGGTTTTAAGGGGAATAATTTGGCGCGATTTAGAAATGATCGACTTGGTTTTATATTTCAGTTTCACCAGCTATTGCCTGAGTTCACGGCTTTGGAAAATGTGATTATTCCGGCACTTTTAGGAAATAGATCTAAAAGTTTATCTGCCGAAAAAGGAAGTGAACTCTTGAACTTTCTTGGACTTGGCGATCGCTTAATGCATAAACCTTCGGAACTTTCGGGTGGTGAACAACAGCGTGTGGCAGTGGCACGCGCCCTAATCAATGATCCTGACATCATCTTCGCAGATGAACCTTCTGGAAATCTAGATTCGGTTAATTCACGCGAACTCCATGAACTATTTTTTAAGTTGAAAGATGAAATGGCGCAAACGTTTGTCATTGTGACACACAATCGTGAGTTAGCAGAGATGTCTGATCGTACACTTGAGATGCGAGATGGCGTTATAATTTAGACCGCTGGCCTCATAAGATGTTAGACAAAGAATCGCTTCCCCATAGATAAAATATTCTCATATTAAATCATTGAACCTTGAACCAACAAGAACTAAAAGAGTATTTAGATTTTAAGAGCGAAGAATTTAACAATGCCGCTTTCATCATAGATGATCCCATCTCTATTCCTCATTTATTCAGCAAAAAAGAAGACATTGAGAGCATTGGGTTGATTATGGCAACCATTTCTTGGGGGCAACGGAAAACAATCATTAAAAACGGGCATCAATTAGTTGATCTTATGGGGCACTCGCCTTTTGACTTTATAATGAACGCGAGTTCCAAGGACTTGGATTCTTTTCACTTTGTACATAGAACCTTTAATACAGACGATTTACGATTTTTCATTCTCGGCTTAAGATCGATCTATGAAAAGTCTAATAATGGTTTGGAGGCGGCTTTCAATACTGGGAAAAGTATGGGAGAAAGAATTTATTTTTTTCGTCAAGCAATGCTTGAAACCGCTCATGATAAGCGTAGTGAAAAACACATTTCAAATCCCTTAAGTGGCTCGGCTTCAAAACGAATTAACATGTACTTGCGCTGGATGGTGCGTAACGATAATAAAGGAGTTGATTTTGGTATTTGGAGCGGAATCAGTCCTTCAGAATTATATATTCCATTGGACGTGCATACTGGAAACGTTGCCAGAAAACTTGGACTAATTAAGCGCAAAGCCAATGACTGGAAAGCGCTAGAAGAGTTAATGGTCGTTGTCCGTAATTTTGATCCAAAGGACCCCTGCAAATACGACTATGCTTTGTTTGGCTTGGGTGTGACAGGTGAAATTTAACTATATTAGTATTTGGACTGTCGGGTAGGATCTAATTTACATTTTAAAATTATTGTGTATGCGTTTACTCATTCTCGTATTATTGTTCTCATTTAATGGTTTAGCACAGCAAGAAGGATTACGAATAAAGCCCGCATTAACTGCAAAAGGGCACGATTTAAAAGGGCCTGTTCAATCCGTCTTTGAAGCTGAAATTACCTTGTCCGCAGGGGTAGAAGAAAAAAGGTATGAACTTAAATCCAACTTTGATTCTTTGGGGCACATTCTTTTTCTTCATGGTTCAAACGGAGGATCAGGCGCGCCAGGAATAAGGACGTATACTTGGGACAAAGACAATCTATCAGTTATTTGTAAAGAGGAAAGAAGTTCAGATCAATTTATCAATTATATAAAGTTAGACAAGGGTGGAGAAATGATAAAATTGGAACGCTATGATAGCGATTCTAATCTGGTAGAAAAGCAAGAAATAGTAGACCGGAACTCTCAAGATTCAGCTTGCGTAAGCTATGAGTTTAAGGGCCGAACCGCGAAAATTAACAAAATCCATTATTATAATGAATCGGGGGAAATCTGGATGACTCGCAGCCGTGATTTTTTTGAACGCTTTTATGATGAGCGACAGTTTAGGATTTGATGCATTTGGAAATGTGACTATTCAAAAAAAATAAATCCTCATTGGGGTTTTACAACGATTAGTCTCTTTGAATATGATGATCAAAATCGACGCACGCGATATGCAGACATGAATACGGAGCGCGTGACTTTCGAATATTTATATGAATCCGATTCTGCCAGGAATTTGGCAACAGAGACAGTCCATAATTATGACGAAGAAGGCGGCCTAGAACGCACACGAACCTATCGGTATGAGTTTGATGACAAAGGGAATTGGATTAAACGAACAGCTTATGAACAAACCGTGGTTGTATCTTATATTACTAGAGATATTAAATACTTCTAAAAAACTCATTAATTCAGAGTCTCATTCCAAGGTAAATCAAATCCGATTTTGCATATTTGTAACATGAGTTTTGTATACCCTAATTTTCTATGGGCATTTTTCATTTTACTGATTCCAATGATTGTGCATCTGTTCAATTTTCGGCGCTACAAAACCATTTATTTTTCACGCGTAAAATTTTTACAAGAAGTTGTTGAGGATTCTAAATCAGGCGCCAAGTTAAAACATCTGCTTGTCTTACTTTCTCGGCTTTTGTTACTGTCTTGTTTAGTGCTTGCATTTGCTCAACCTTATATACCTGCTGAGGAAGGCGAAATGACTGAGAATTTAACTTCAATTTACCTAGACAATAGTTATAGCATGCAGTCTGAAGGGACGGATGGTGATTTGTTGAATGAAGTTAAGAACCAAGCGATTGAAATTGTAAAATCTTTTGCAGAGAATGAACGGGTTAATTTATTAACAACAGATTTGAATTCAATTGATCAACGGTTTTATTCGAAATCAGAGATTATTGATCGGATTAAGGAAGTGAATTATTCCGCCAAATCAACGGATTTAAAGGCCGCCTTGCGCATGCAAACCGACATTTTGAATAATGCCGCCGAAGAAGGCAATAGACGGATCTTCATTTTAAGTGATTTCCAAAAAGAAACCAATGATTTAACTGAACTTGACTTACCTGAAATTCTAACTTACTATTATAAAGCAAATGCCGTGAATGTTGAAAACATATTTATTGATAGCGTTTGGTTTGAAAGTCCGGTGCACAGAGTAAATAGTCCTGTTGAAGTCCATTTTAGAGTTCAAAACAATTCACCCGCCGATTTGACCGATTTAATTATTCGGCTCTCCATTAACGGAAATGAGCCGGGACCAAAACGACTGTCGATTCCGGCAAACTCATTTATAGAGGACAAAATAACCTTTACAGACAGATCTCCAGGAATTAAAGAGGCGAAATTGAGTATTGAAACAGGACAATTGTTTTTTGATGATGATTTCTTTTTTACCTATACCATTAAAGAATCTGTTGATATTTTATTAGTTGATAACCGCGACCAATCTGGCAATAATTTAACCCAACTCTATGGTTTAGAAGATTATTATAACGCCTCTAATGTCAATATTGAAAGTCTCGTTCCTGAGGATTTTGAAGACAAAGAATTGATTGTATTGCAAAACATTGATAAGATACCAAGCGGAATCATGGAGCTTTTGGATCAAGGAATGAAAAACGGCGGCACAGTTGTTTTGATTCCCGGCAAAAACACTGACGCCGCAAGCTGGAACTCGTATTTAGGAAAACAACAGCTCCCCAGTTTAAACGGTTTGGACACGAGCCGGACGGAGTTATCTTATTTTAATTCAGACGACCCACTCTATACCGGTGTATTTGAAAGTAAACCAGAAAACTACAAACATCCAAAAGTGTTTTCAAAATACCGCCTAGGATTAAGTAATAGCCAACAATTCATCACTTTATTTGGAACTAGCCCTACTTCACCTTTCATGCTATACGGGCAACGCGGGAACGGGAAAATTGTCCTGTTATCTGCCCCTTTAGACCCGGCTTTCACCAACTTTCAAAACCATGCCTTATTTGCTGCTACTTTTTTAAGAGTGGCTGAAACAGCGTCCTTTCAAAAACCGTTGTATATGACAATTGGTAAAATGAATAATTTCCCGTTACAAACGGCTGTTTCAGAAAAAGATCCCATTCATTTAATAAATGAAGCCTTAAAAGTAGATGTGATTCCTCTACTCATTAATGTTGCTAATGCACGGGCCATTTCATTCAGTCATCTTGAAAATACAATTTCCGCAGCAGGGTTTTATGAATTAACCGACCAAAATGAATTTACTGAAACGGTAGGTTTGAATTATAGCCGTGCCGAATCATACGTTGACCCATTTTCAGCCGAAGAAGTGGATGAGCAGTTTTTGAATGCAGGCTGGACAAACGCAAAGGCTTTTGAATTAAATGCACAAGGAAAGGTTCAAATTAATCAACTAAAAGCGACAGAATACTGGAGAATTCTACTAATTTTGGCCTTGATTTTTGTAGGAGTTGAAATACTTCTCTTAAAACTTTGGAAACGCTAATGTGCACTATTTGACTATGAAGGTAATTCTAAAATCATGTACAATCGTATCAACGTCAGAACAGTATGACGGCAAGCAAGATATTTTAATAGAAAATGGAGCGATTGCAGCAATTGCACCAAAAATTTCAGATCAGGCTGATCACGTTATTGAACGAGAAAATTTACATGTATCAGCCGGATGGTTTGATGCGCGTGTCAATTTTTGCGACCCGGGCAATGAGGTAAAAGAAGATTTGTTTTCAGGTCTTAAATCTGCCGAAGCTGGCGGAATGACGGCTGTAGGTGTTACGCCAAATACAGCCCCTGCGGTTTCTAATAAATCACAAATCGAATATTTAAAAATGAAAGGGGCCTTCTCCCCTGTTCGTGTTCACCCATTCGCCACATTAACCTCAAAAATGGAGGGAAAGAACTTGGCTGAAATGTATGATTTATCCAAAGCAGGTGCAATTGGATTTACGGATATGCACGAACCAGTTAGCGGAGGGATTTTATACCGCGCACTTTTATATGCAAAAAATTTTAATGGCAAGGTTGTCTCTTTCCCACTCGACCACAGCATTTTTGGCGAAGGATTTGTGCATGAAGGAAAGTTGAGTGTGATGACTGGGTTAAAATCTATCCCCTCACTTGCGGAATACATGACGATTGAACGCGATTTAAACTTAGTGCGATACACAGAAGGTTCTATCCATTTTACAGGTATTTCAACGAAAGAAAGTGTTGAGCTCATTCGAAAAGCTAAAGCCGAAGGGTTGGCTGTAACAGCTGATGTTTACGTTCAAAACCTCGTATTTACTGAAGATGATTTAATGGGCTTTGACTCTACTTATAAAGTATTGCCCCCCTTTCGTGCTGAAGAAGATCGTAAGGCGCTTATAGGGGGTTTAAAAGATGGCACAATTGACTTTGTTTGTTCAGATCACACCCCTGAGGATGTCGAATGTAAAGAAGTAGAGTTTGACGGAGCAGCATTTGGAATGATTGGTGTGCAAACCTTATTCCCTCTACTAAACGAAGTTTCTGAATTAGATCTAAATGAAAAAATAGCGTTAATTAGTAAAAATCCACGTGCAATTTTCGGATTGCTTGATAATTCCGTGAAAGTGGGCAACATTGCAGATCTAACACTCTTTAATCCTTCTGAGGAAGTGAAATTTGATGCCGATATGTTGCTGTCAAAATCCAAAAACACTCCGCTGATCGGGAAAACGTTGATGGGTAATGTTTACGGATTAATTAGTGAAGGTGTTTTATCTCTAAAATAATAGTTTGAAAGAAGCAAAAGCACATAAAGGAAATTTCCTTAAAACTTACTTTAAGGAGCGCAAACAAGTTGGAGCGCTTGCACCAAGTTCACGTTTTTTGGTGAAAAAAATGTGCGATAAAATTGATTTCGAAACTGCAAAAAACATTGTTGAATTAGGCCCTGGAACTGGAGTGTTCACAACCGAATTACTTAAACGTGCATCAAAAGATTGTCGAATTTTTGTAATTGAACTAAACGAAGAATTTTACAACTTTTTATCGAAAAAATTCAGCGATCCTCGAATTGTGTTGTTAAAAGAAAGCGCCGACAATCTGGATGCTATTTTAGCGAGTCACGGCGCAGAGAAAGCGGATGCGATATTATCATCACTCCCATTGGCTGTGATTCCGGACCAAATTAGAAAAAGAATCATTATAAAATCATATGACGCATTGAGAGAAGGCGGCATTTATGTCCAATATCAGTATTCGTTAAATGCCAAAAAGCTCATTGAAAAGAAATTTGGCAAATTAAAAATGGGATTTGTAGCGATAAATATTCCCCCGGCCTTTGTTTATTTAGGGATTAAATAGACCGTAAAAAAAATTATTTTTATTACTCTCTTAGAGCATAAATTTTAGATTGCTTCGCTGCTAGATCAAAATAAATATTACAGAAATGTGCTCTGATTCAAATCAAAAATTCCTTACAGGCCGCACTTTATGTGTATTACTTTTAGTAATCGCTCCAATGGTTCCACCCATGAACAAAATACGCTGTACGTTATTGTCAGCTGTCCCTTCAGTTGACGACCAATAATAATCATTCGAGAAATTGCCGCGCCCTCTTTTACGGAGTTTTGTATACATCTGTTTTAACTCACCCACATCCGGTAAATACCAATCGTTATATCCAGAGGCGGAATTGCAATTGCATAAAGTAGATTAACTCTAAAATGTGCCGTGTCTCGTCATTTATTAGTTTCCAATTTTATTCAATATTCCAGCTATTTGTATCTTTTCATTCAGATTCAATTTTTTTGTAAACCCTGTAAATAACTTATTGATTTTGTATTCTAAAAACTGAATCTCCTTGCTTCCTTTTTCTTTGCGTCATTCCCTGTGCGGCCAAACGTCCGGATTCCATTGCCGCATTTAATGAACCATTAAATAGATAGTCCCCAGCAAGAAATACATTTTCCATCACTTGAATTTCACCGAGTTCTGCTGACATTCTAAGGTCTTTAACATCAGGTAGCGCTTGATTAATTCTATAATTCTGGATGTAGCTTACCTCGGAGGATCCTGCGTATTTCTTGACTTCAGCAATAATCGTATCAATGATCTCCTTGTCAGACTTGCTGCTATGCCTGAGGGTTGTAACGGATAGTATGGTTTTTCCCGAACTCTCATCTGTATAAGCGTAAAGATTATTGGCATAATTACCGGATTCCGTGATTAGTGCGATAGTGTTTTTGGGGATGTTTGTTTGATCCACTTCAAAATACAAACACATACAACCTTTCCATACTATTTCCTGGTCTTTAAGGCTAGGTAACAAAGAAGATGCATTACCAGTTATGATCACCCCTTTGTGTGGTTTTTTTTCACCGGAATGAATTAAGATATGGTCACTTGTAACCTCTTCGACTTCGCAGTTAAAAATGAACTCAGTGTGAAGCAATTTATTTTTCAATTGTTTGCTAATTTCTCCAATACCAAATTTAGGGATGGTTGCATATTCTTCGCCAAACATCTTGTAAACAAATTCAAACATTCTGCTTGATGTTCTTAGATCAGGCTCTAAAAATATACCTGCAAAAAACGGCTTGAAAAATCGATCAATAATCTTGGAGGAGAAACCAAATTCAACTAGGAATTCTCGCGTTGTTCTTTCAGGGGATTCGAAAATTTCTTCTAGGGATTTATTCTTTAAGCTTCTGTTCAATTTTAAGATTTTCAACTTATCCCAAATGGATCCAATATCTGACATTAGCGTTGGAATCAGTACTTTCCAATTCCTAAATGGGTCTCCAATTAGATAGGATTTTTGGTTGGTATAAACCAATGCGCCTGACTCTAATTTGCTCAACTGAAGTTTATCCATATCAAGATACTTATTAGCTAACGGATACGCACTAAGCAGCACCTGAAACCCAAGGTCTAATGCATATCCCTTTTCATGAATCGTCTTAACCCTTCCGCCTACTTCATCAGTTTGCTCAATGATAATCGTCCGGTGGCCTTCTTGTTCTAGTTCATATGCCGCAATCAATCCGCTGATTCCTGCACCAATAATGTATACCTCTTCTCTATGTTGCATAGATTTCTCTTATGTTTTCTTTAGAATTACTTTCTCGCATCCGTGTAAAGTTCACTAATGCGTAACAATTTACTGAATAATTGCGATATCTTGCAGAGACCTCTTGCACATTTGGTAATCTATAGACGACTCAGAATATCTATTTCTAGCTTACTAATTTGGTGTAACAAATGCAAGATTACAGCTCAATTCTATAAAAGTGTGATCGCTCTGGTACATTTAGTCACTTAGAAGCGATAAAACGGCCTTGTATTGAACTGGCATAAACTCGCTTCCACCCCATTCTATCGCAGTAAATCCTTGCCGTTCAAACTTTGGTAATTCAGGAACGGTGAATTTTCTTGTTAGTGTAGGATTATCTGTGCCCTGAAAAAGCAAATAGACCCGCAATTGCGAATCTGGTTTTGGAGTGACATTCAATGAAGCCACTTGATTATGATATTCTTCATCAACTAAAAATTGAATGGTGACAAAATTGTGCACCTTGATTCTAGGACCCCAAAATGTTATGAAATCTGTTATTTCAGTTCGATTGAGTCCTAAGGCTGTCAATGTTGATTCTAAAAATTGAATGGTAGAATCGGTGTTTATAAAATAACCCGAAGTTTCACCATTCTTGCTGTTAAACTCAAGGTCTTGAATCTCACCTTCCCAAAACAAATAAGGGTATTTAACATCATTAACCGTAAGTCCATTTGCAGAAACGTTGACATTCCAGCCATCATCATACGCAGGATAAGTAAACGTGAAATTGCCTTTAGGTTTTAGCGAAATTTCTGCAGCAATTTCAACATCCGAATAAAGATACATGACTGGCTTTTCCGCCACAGGATCTAAATCGCCTGGATAAACCTGACGTTGCAATACCACAAATTCAACTGTTATAATGTGTTGACTTTTAAGATCATAATTCCAGCAAACAATTTCGTTGTAGTTTTCGTGATAAAAATAGAACGTTGTATCTTTAGCGCTTAGTTTTACCTTAAATTTCCCTTTTTCATCAGTTGTTGTATAGCGTACACGGCTTGTTTCTCCCACAATTCCACCAACAATGGGCTCTTGCGAATTTTGATCAATTGCGTTTCCTTTCAAAATGCACATGCCAGCGGGCACTGTTTCAGAATAGACATCAGAGATAACCTTGTAATACCCTGGAAGTTCCAACTCTGCATGCAGGTTGCTAATTCCGATTAAACTTAAAGCGATTACGGTGAATAATTTCATAATTAGAATGATTTTAATGGTGTTAATTCAGATCCACCCCACTCTAGCAAGGTAAATTCTTTTCGCTCAAACGGTATGAATGTTTGTGAAGTTCTTTCAAATGTTGGCAACTGATCGTACCCGGAAAATAATAGGTAGACTCGTTTTTGAGCATCTGGCTCATTACTGACAGTTAAACTAGCCACTTTACTCGTGTATAAATCATCTAGTAAAAACTGCACAAATACATATTTTTTGCATATCATTTTTGGTGCCCAAAAAGTAATAAAATCTGCTTGTTCGGTCCTATTCAACCCAATTGCGGTTAATTGCATTTCCAAGAATTCAACTAAAGTATCAGTTGCCACTAATTGACCTAACAGCTTTCCTTCTTCCTCCTCATAGCTTAGACCTTCCATTTTACCTTCCCAAAAAAGATAAGGAAATGATTTATCATAATTAGCTGAATGAATGCCATTTCCATCTACATTGACATTCCAACCTTCTTTATACTCAGGATAGGTAAAAGTTAATTCTCTCAAATAATCCAATGCCAATGAAACTTGCAAAGATGCAGTTGAATAAAGATAAATAACTGGTTTATACGAAATAAATTCATTGATACCGCTCCTAGTACTTTCAGCAAGTGGGAAGAAGTTTACGACTACAGTATGCCCAGGCAAAAAATCATATCGATCCATTGCCACTTCCTTATAGCCCTTTATAAAGACGTAAATCGAAGTGTCAGAGTCATGAATAATCATTTCAAAAGCCCCTGTTTGATCAGTATATGCTGAAATGCGTTCGTCAATTGTGCTGACTAAAGCACCTGCCATTAATACACCCGTTGCATCCATTATAAAACCTTTTACCCGAACTTGACCCGTTAATAAATCATTAGTATAGGCATCAGAGATAACAGTATACGGTGCGATTGCTTTAAACGAAGCATCTTTTGCTGCACTAACGTTTACAGAAAATCCTAGTATTAAAAGAAGGTAGAATAATTTCATAATTGAATTGGATCTAATTTTAATTCACTTCCGCCACATTCTATTACCGTAAACCCATCTCTATCTACAGATTCAAAGACTTGTGGGTTGATCGTGAAACTTGGCGATTTATCCATAGCGGAGAATAAAATGTAAACCCGCCTCATATGATCTGGTTGCGGAGAGATATTTATCTTTGCAACGTTCTCAGCGTATTCATCATCCACCATAAACTGAATGAAAGCATAGTGGTTTTCAATGATTCTGGATGCCCAATAGGTTATAAAGTCAGTTTGCTCAGCACGGTTTAGTCCTAAAGATATCAGTCGGTTTTCAAGAAAAGCAACGATTGAATCTGCTTTTAAATAAACCCCATCATACGATCCGTTTTGATTCACCTGAAAGTTTAAATTGTCCGACTTTCCTTCCCAAAATAAGTAAGGATATGTTTGACCATTCTCAGCTGTTAATTGACCAGCCTCATTCACATTTACAGTCCACCCATCTTGATAGGCCGGATAAGAACAAGTTAACTCTCCATTTATAGCAAGATCAATACTTGCGGTTATGGGTTCCTCTGAATAACAGTAAATGACGGGTTTATCCATGGATGGATAGATATAATCTGTATTAAATACACTAAAATAGATTGTCACTTCATGTCCATTAATAAAATTGTAATGAGAAATGACAATTTCACCATAATTTAGCGAGTAGAAAAACACAATACTGTCAGTGTCTGGTATTAGCAATTTAAAACTGCCCTCATCCACGCTTGTTTTATGCGTCATACCATAATTCGACACGATTCCCTCACGCACCACGCTTGTATCGTTTGAGTGAACAAAGCCTTTAACCATGGTAAATCCTTCCGGAACTTCAGCTGATACAGAATCACTGACGATTGTGTATGGCATGACCAACCTAGCTGACTCTGCTGCCAGCGATCCAACAGACATTATAAAAAGGATTGCAAATAATTGCTTCATGTTTAAAATTTAAGGTCCAAAAAATCCAATTCCGTTCCACCCCATTCCAATACAGTAAAACCCGTTCTATTAAATGGTGAAAAGGTTTGAGGTACCATATTCAATCCAATAAAGGGACGATCTAACGGAGCCATTAATAAGTATACTCGGCGCATGGCATCAGGATTTGGAGTGATTTCCATTTCAGCAATTTGGTTTTCATATGCATCATCCAGTAAGAATTGTACTACCGCATAGTCACTATGCGAAAGGATTGGCGCCCAAAAAGTGATAAAATCTGTTTGTTCGGTTTCGTTTAAACCAATGGAGGTGAGTTGCCGTTCTAAAAACGAGATACACGAATCAGTTTTAATCACCCAACCTTCCATCTGTTTCTCTGTAAAATCAAAAAACAAACCTTCAGTTTCAGCTTCCCAAAAAAGATAGGGAAATTCTTGATTCGATTTCATATCAACCATCCCTCCATTTGGGTTTAGGAAAAGACTCCAACCATTTTCATACTTAGGATATGTAAATGTGAACCCCCCCTTCGGTTTTACCTTTACATCAACCTCTAATTGCTCGTCATTATAGAGATAAATGATTGGTTTTTTCATTATTTGCTGTCGCTGACTCATGTTTACTTCAACTGTAATTCTGTGTTGATTTCTAAAAGCGGGGTTTAACTCATAAATTTCAGACCAACCCGTGCGATAACAAAAAAAGACAGTATCATCTACCATTGCTTTTAGCGAGAAATTGCCTAAGCTATCGGATAAAATTTCGTTGGAGTTTGTACCTACTCTAACGTCTGAAAGTGGCATGGCGCTTGAAAACATTTTCACATTCCCTTCAATAATCATTTCGCCGCTTGGGATGGAGTCATCTTTAACATCAGCTATAACACTCCATCCAGGTCCAAATAGAACATAGTCCTTTTGACCAAAAATTAATCCCGAAAAACAAACGATAGCACTTAAAAATAGATATTTCATTTCCCCTTTTTTATTTGATACAAATTAGTTTAAAAAAGGTTCATTGTCAATTCAAATGAATTGCAAGATGGTTAGAACCCCTCTTGAATCTTTCGGAAATGTTCGAACTTCCCTTTGATATAAGTGACTAAATCATAGTCAGACGCGGTTTTTAAGAATTCCGTATTTAAGTTTAAGAAACGGATAAACTCATCAAATTCGTCTTCATTTAAATTAAAAATGTCGTTGTGCACATATACGCGTAAAATCTCTTTGACCACATCATGCTGCTGATCTTTATATTCCATTTCCGCAACATATCGTTTTGTTTTTTCGCGTTTGCTAAAGGCTACATACAAGGCCGTAATCGGACTTTCAATTGCATTAACTAAGGTCACCGTAGGTACTTCACGTTTGGCAATGCTCGCGCGCTCTTCTTTTAATTCTTCTAACGTTTTTAGCGGGCGTACAATTACTTCTTCTGCCATAATTTCTAATTCCTGAATATAGAATTTGTCGTTATACGTTTTGTGATAGCTGCTGTCAGCGTATGAAAGATAAATGGTTTGATATCCGTGAACAGAAATACCAATCGTATCCGTCTTTTTAACCGTAATACTGAAATTCCCTGTGTAGTCGCCAAAAATGCCTTTACCAACAGATTTGTTGAGGACAACAACATTGTAGAAACCAACACTAAAATTTGTGTCAATAACTTTGCCGTTTAGCGTAATGAGTGAATCATTATAATTTACGCTTTGACCGAAGGAAAAAGTGGAAATGAATAAGGTTATTAAAAATAGTATTCGCATTCAGATCACGAAGTAACAAAAATTAGACCAAAACTGACGTTAAAAACTGTTAAACCATTTAGGAAATATTGTATCATTATGGAATTATTATTACTCATAAAACCACAATTTTTTTAACCTTTTGATTGATCCGAACCAAGTAAGTGCCTGAATTCCAGTTCAAAGTTTGAATAAAATGCTGCGAATCACTCACCCTCACATCATATACTGCGCGGCCATCCATGTTAAAAACGTTTATCTGAGAAACACTGTCAATTTCACTTATGTACAGCGTTTTTTGCGTGTCGTTATAAATTAGTTTGAAGGAGGCTTCCGTGTCATCTTTAAACTTGATTTGGAAGACTTGATTTGACCTTGTAAAAGTTTCATCCAATCCCCCAATAAAAAAAGCGCCACGGAAAGGAATTGCCGCAGAAGACATTCCTCTTCGATTGATCATGGGCGGATCTGGAAGCTTTGTCCATGTTTTTGCAATTGGCTGATACGCATAAAAATCGTTCAGCATTTCGCTGAATTCATTTTGACCAGAGCCTACAATGCCATAACCCGCAAAGGACTCTGCTTTGGCGTAATATCTCGCGTCTGATGGGAAATCTTCTAATTGTTCCCATTGATCACTTATTGGACGATACTCCCAAAAATCATTTAAAAACACTCCTGTACAATCTCTCCCTAGTCCTAAATAACCTTTATCATAAATTGAAAATGATACGGTTTCATAACACCGTTGTTTAGGGATATCGCTCAATTGTTCCCAGGCGTCAGTCAGCGGATTGTATTTCCAGAAGTCGTTATAAATAACGGTCCAATCGCGTCCCGTTCCGTAATATAACTCATTATTCAATACAAAACTTGCGGCTTGCCAACGTCGCTCAGCGGGAAATTCCGCTAATTCGGTCCAGCTATCGGCGCTTGGATCAAATTCCCATATGTCGTTTAACGGAATGCTGTTCAAATCAATTCCACTATATAAATATACCTTATTGCCGATAACAGCGGCTCGTGCATACTGTCTGCTAACTCCGGGGAATGGAGCGCTTAGAGACCACGTTGCGGTTGAAACATTGTATTTGTAAAAGGTATTGCTTTGTAAAAAACCACCGTGATTTCCTGATCCGTAGTAGATATCATCTTCAATTGCAAATGCGACACCGTCATCTCGAGACAAACCTAGATGATCAGTAAGTATCTCCCATTCAAAAGTTTGTGCAAATCCATTTAAAGAAAAACTTAAGATTAATATCGGAATGATTTGACGCATTTTTTTTGTCTACTAATAATTTTCCATGACAACTGCCGACGGTTGATTTCTGTAAATAGCCATTAAATCAATACACCAAGGCTCTCCAATCGCTTTGTCAAACGAACCAATAACGTCTCTGAGAGCCTTGTCTCCTGATCGATATTTAAGTTGGTAGATTTTCATAATATCTACAAAACGCATTGATTTTTCCTGACGCAAACGTTTATCAAGCGTAAATAAAAAGGTTGAACTCCCCCAGTACATATCCGAATAGCCATAATTCTGCATTAAACTATCCGATACTTCAATAAACGTTTTAGTGGTAGAATTATAACATTCTTTTGCCTCTGTAATTCTGCTATGATATAAGGAATCGAATTCCGATTGTGAAAACAATCCTTGGTCCATCATAGTTTGGCGGCTTAAAAATGTCGCAAATCCCTCTGAAAACCATTTGTGCTTACTTCCAAGGTATGGTATAGACAAATGGCTAAATTCATGTTGGGCGGTCCAATCTTCCATTAGCTCTTCTGGACTTTCTGTAGGGTTCACATAGAGGTTCACTTGATTAATTCCACCCTTTCTACTGGCAAAACCAAAGGGAACTGGGCGATTTTTCGAATCTGAACGGATAAAATTGACATACACATCAAATTGATATGGTCCCAATGTGCATGCGGTTGCTTCATTTACTTCAGTTATCCAGGTTTTTAGCTTTTCTTGTTCTTCGGCTGTAAAATCACCTTCCCAGGTCCAAATTAAATCGTATTCTTCTGTCAAACTTTCAACGAATTCGTTGTCCCCAGACATTAACTCATCACTTTGGGAGCGCTGCTCGTTATCATTGATCGCTTCTGCATCATTGCAAGAAACTGCCAACACAACCAGTGTTAAACAGAAGGAAAGACGCATTAAAAATTTCATATACTTTTTGAAAAGGCAATATTTGCCGGCTTTTATGTAAAACTATTAATAAATGAATGAATTTGAAGAGAAAATGGCAGAATAATTAATCGGTGTTGAATTCCTTTTCACAAAGTAAATTTACCCAATTATCTTCACTTACAGCCATCATTGTAATGCGGTAGGTTCTGTTTGGCTGCAATGCTAGAGCAGGATCAACGTCCTTAATGTTTAGCACTACATTTGTTAAATCATAAAAAGTGAAATTCTTCTCGTAGGTGTAAGTTCCAGAGATTAAATTGCCTTCCAAATCTGACACCAAATGGAAATAAATGACGTTTTCACTAATCAGGCCGTCTTCCCATGCGAACCCTGGATTGATTCCGTTCGTTGTTATTGTGAGTAAATCTGGATTGATTTTTGGTGGTTTTTGATTCGTTTTCATTCTAATGGGAGTGCATACATGCAGCTTGCCTTCGCTTCTATAAGTCACAACTCCCATTCGTTCATTCGTGAAACCTGTATTGTTGAATTTCCATAAATAGCCATTGAAAACGGGGCTATCGGTCATAAACTTTTGAGTATACGCAGAAAAGTTTAACAAATCGGCCAAATTGGTTGCTTCAAAATATCGGAAATCCGTTGCCCCTTCTATCGGATAGAAAAAAACTGAGGTTGGAAACTTTCCTGATCCATCAAGACCAACGGCATTCCCTGCGGCACAAGCAATTAAGTCGGCTCTTTCCAAATCACTATTTTCAGCCAGGTACTCGGCCAAATTATCGGTTTCGAAGTTCTATTCACAACTTGTAAGCGCAAAAAAACCTAAAATAGCAAACGCTGAAAACACTTTAATATATTTCATTCCTCATTAATAATTCAGTCAGACTAAAATAACGTTAATCTATTACAAATTCACCTGCTATTTATCCAATCGGTCTAGATTCGCGCCGGTTAAGTGATTCGTAACCTCGCCAGTGTTTAGTGTTGTGGCCGGCTCAAACAATAGAACTTTTACTTCTTCTGGGGCAAAAGGTTTGTGCTGAACGCCTTTCGGTATTATCACAAATTCACCTTCATTTAGTTCAACCGTTTCATTTTCCAATTCGATAAACAATTGACTATGAATGACCATAAACAACTCATCTTCATGATCGTGTTTGTGACTCACAAATTCTCCTTTTAGTTTCGCGATTTTTACTTGCTGCTGATTGAGTTCACCCACAATTTTAGGGCTCCAATGTTCTGAAAACAATGCAAATTTCTCGTTTAAATTGATCTTTTTAATCTCCATAGACTCTTTTTACTCCGACATCCAATTAAAACTATTAATAATGGCATCAAAAGTATTTTTGTATTCCTCTTTTTTGCTTTTTTCAGCACTCAAAGTAATCGTATACAATAAACTCTCATGATTCACAAATACGGCTGTATTGCACAGATTCAGACCGCTTGCCTCATAATTCACCTCAATTTGAATACAGTCAATCCCATTATCTGTCGTAAATTTTTCTTGAGCAATTTCAGATGAATTAAAATACAGTTTCGTCATCTTTACATTTTCATCAACAATAGACTGAAGCGAAATTCCCTGATTGTCAAAAACAGAAATGCTAAACCCTTCGCCAAACATATCCGTTGAATCTAAAAATTGTTCTCGCGCCATAAAAACCATGCGAGGATCCAAGTTCGTTGTATCCCATTGAGCAGGGTAATCTATCTGGAAACCGTTTTCACTATTTGCAAAGGTGTTATAATCACTACCTCCACATGAGACAATAATCGACGTGAGTATGAATAACGTAAATTTGGATGCTATTTTCATTTTCAAAATGGTTTAAAACTAATACGATTAAATCACCGCTAATTTAAGCTTTTACCGTCATTTTAGCACGGCGAAGTTTCATAATGAAGTTTATAACGATTAATCTGAGAAAAATGTCTGCGCGATACCAAAAATAAAATTCCATTTTATTTTTCCAATATCCTTGCATACTTTCGAATAGGTGATTTAGCGGTTGTTCTCCATGTCATACAAATACCTTGATTTCACTTCAATTATGTACATTGAGAGACAAAGTAAGAAAACGGAAAAGGTAATTTGGTTTAATTTCTTAATTACAGTCCATAAAAATAAGAAAGAAGCCACTTGGAGCACTCAAAATTGAGAATTAATTAGATTTGCAGAAACGTTGATTGATGACCAAAAAAGAAATAAAGTAAAAGGGATACACAGAAATTATCACCAATGATGAATTATTGGATCGAAATTTTTCTGGTGATAACAGCTTCTTGGGTTCTTATGGTAACAATATAGACACCTGTAATCAGATTATTCAACGCAATAATTGATGTGCCTGCCGTTAAACCAATGTTTTCAGCTTGAACCACCTGTCCATTCAAGTTGATAATGCTCAAGTTGGCTGACGGACTGCTATTCTCACCTTCTGTAACGATTATAAGCTCACTAGTTGTTGTATAAATAGTGGATAATTTTAAGTTTGAAGCTCCGATATCATCATTGCTCATTAAATCTGGAATGACATAGGTGATACATGAAGTATTGTCGGTAGAATCGGTATCTCCAGTAAAGTCCGGAACTGATGGCAGCCCTACCCCAAAAGCCGCCGCACAAAGTTCAATTTCTCCGCCAATTGTAGGCCATTCTAGCTCAGCTGAACCAATAGTTAAACTTGTTCCAGAAACAAATACTTCCTCTGTTTCATAAATAGTGTAAGAACCCTCTTCTAACTCCAGCGAATTTGGGGTTCCACTCACAATAAACCCAACTACCAGCGTGTCTCCGCTCGCAATATCGGGTCCCTCATTAGTAACCACAATTCGACCGTCCATTGGATGATCATAAACTAGGCCACCTTCGACGTAAGTCAAGAATTTACAGGACAGGTTAAACTGACCTGCAGCAGCGAATGAACAGATTAAAAGAGCAATTAAGGTGTATGTTTTTTTCATTTGTAATAGAGAATTGAAAGGTCAAGACAAATATAAGTAACTTTTAATTGCTCTGACAATATCTGAATTTATGGCACAAAAAAACGGCCTTGGAAAACCAAGACCGTTTTAAATAATTTATTATCCTTTAATTATTGGATAGAAATTTTTCTAGTGATAACACCTTCTTCAGTTTCGATAGCTACAATGTAGATACCAGTAGTAAGGTTGTTTAACTCAACGATAGAAGTTCCTGAAGCTAATACAAAGTTTTCAGTTTGAACAATTTGTCCATTCATGTTAACAATGTTTAAGTTTGCTTGAACATCATCATTAGCACCGTCATTAACGATCATTAACTGACCAGCAGCAACGTATACGTTAGATAACTCTAAGCTAAGATCTTCAATACCTGAATCATCAACTACTGGTAATTCATAACTGATACAAGAACTGTTATTAGAAGGATCAGTATCTCCAGTAAAATCTGGAACTGCTAATGCACCAATACCGTAAGCAGTAGCACAAATCTCTACAGTAATTCCTAAAGCAGCCCAAGCTAAAGCATCCGAACCAAAAGCTAAAGTTGTTCCAGAAACGAATACTTCTTCAGTTACGAAAAAGTTGTAGTAACCAGCGTCTAAAGCTAAAGAATAAGGATCACCATCAATAATGTATCCGAAAGTAAGCGTATCTCCGATTGGAATATCATCACCTTCGTTAGTAATTACAATAGTACCATCCATTGGATCGTCGTTAATTGTTGCTCCAGCAGTGTATGCTGCAAATTCGCACGACAGGTCAAACTGAGCTGAAGCGCTAAATGTAAATGCCATAATGGCAATCAAAGTGTAAATTTTTTTCATATTTTTCGTTATTTATTAATAATGGTCAAATGTAATAAAAAAATAATTGATTCGTCGCTTTCTTACCAGTATGATTTAGCCACGGCTAATGTTAATCTATCGAAGAGCCTTTCTCCAAAGTATCTGCGGTTAAGTTTGTAGCAAAATTCATTCAAATAATTCTGCAAATA
>Ga0213861_10001392_pt1 | contig 21340 bp, 21 predicted proteins | sample PICome_4_FD_160110 | JGI IMG/M metagenome (GOLD analysis project Ga0213861, IMG submission 160110) | Coastal seawater microbial communities near Pivers Island, North Carolina, United States - PICO131 | ecosystem: Environmental > Aquatic > Marine > Coastal | place: USA: North Carolina... | reverse complement strand
CGGTGACGGTATTATCGGAATTAATAGTTACAATTATATTTTTACAATGCCCTGCTAAAGCTTCGTCTATAGAATTGTCTATGACTTCAAAAACCATGTGGTGTAGACCAGATCCATCATCTGTATCACCGATATACATTCCTGGTCTTTTTCTAACTGCATCCAATCCTTTTAGGACTTTGATAGAGTCCGCACCATAAGATGGATTGTTCTTTAGTTTAGAATTTTTTGACATTATTTTTATGAATTAAATTATCGTATCATTTTTTTTGACTAATAGAAAATCACTTAAGCTCAATGTGGGTTAGAACTATTATGTATCAACAATTTTAGAGCTAAAAATAAAAATAAAACTAAAACCCGATAAATTCAGATTTTCATTGGCATAATGACGTAAAAACTATTTTTGTCAGACGTGTCTTCTATTAAAACTGGTGAAACTGAATCTTTTAAGCTCATTTTTAAATTTTTATCTTCTACTTCGGAAGCTATATCTATTAAATATTTGGAGTTAAAGCTTATATTAAGAGTATCAGAGTTAAATTCTGCTTTTATCTTTTCATTACCTTCTCCTGAATTTGCACTGTTTACCGATAATTGGATGCTGTCTGAGTTAATCACTAACTTTACACCTTCTTTTCTATCTAATGAAACACTTGCTACTCTTTCTATTGAAGTAATAAAATCTTTTGAAGGAACAACTAAAGTTTTATCATTATTGGTTGGAACAACTTTTTTATAATCTGGAAATTTACCATCAATGACTTTTGAAATTAATTTCATACTACCTAATGTAAATTTAACCTTATTTTCACTTGTATGCATAATAAGTGGTTGTGAGGTTTCAGCTAGTAAAGTACAAAGTTGAAAAACTGTTTTCCGAGGCAAAATTAGTGAATTAAAATGATTTACACTTTCAATCTCTAAACTGCTTGAAGACAATCTATGACTATCTGTTGCCACACCAGTTAAAAAATTTCTACTATGCGCTTCGGTTAAATGAAGAAATATACCATTTAAATAATGTCTGGTATCATCATTAGATATTGAAATTTTTGTTTTATTTAAAAGTTTTAAAAATCTATTATTATTTAGATTAATTTCCTGACCCTCAAATTCATCTGCAAATGTTGGAAAATTGTCAGTTGGTAAACATAAAAGATTAAAATCAGAGTTTTCACTTTTAAGGCTAAGTTTATTTTCTGATTTTAAATCAAATTTTAATTCTGCGTTTGAAGAAATTTTTCTCAAAATATCATAAAGTATTGCTGCTGAAGTTGTCGTGCTACCTTCATTGATTATTTTAATATTTGTTATCTCGTCATAAAAAATAATATCCAGATCTGTTGCTACTATAGATAGTTTATTATCTTTAAGTTGAAGCAAAACATTTGATAAAATTGGGAGTGTATTTTTTTTTTCTACTACTCCTTGTACGTAATTTAAAGATTTTAATAAAACATCTCTTTTTACTACAAATTGCATATTACTGTTCTAATAATAGACTTTTAATCTGACTAATATTTTTTTTCATTTCATCATCTTGTTCAGACAATCTGGTGATAGTTTTAACAGCATGTATAACTGTTGTGTGATCACGATTAGCAAATCTTCTTCCGATCTCCGGCAGAGATCTTGTTGTCATTTTTTTAGCCAAATACATTGCTATTTGTCTAGGCCTGGCTAAAGGTCTGGATCTTCTTTGAGAAAGCATTTCACTTAATGATATATTAAAATAATTTGAGACAATGTTTTGTATTTTGTCTACTGTAATGACCCTAATTTGATTAAAAACATCTTTTAAAATATTTTTACAATCACTTATTGTTAAAATTTTATTATGTACTCTACTGAAAGCAACAACCCTATTTAATACTCCTATAAGTTCTCTAATATTAGTTTTACTTTCATTTGCGATATAATAAATTACTTCATTACTTAAATTAATATTTTCTTTAAACTGACTTTGAATTTCTTCAATTTTTTTCTTTATAATTTTTACTTTTAATTCTAAATCCGGAGTATCTATGTCAACTACAAGCCCACCTGCTAATCTTGACTTAATTCTATCTTGCACTCTCTCTAATTTTATAGGAGCTCGATCAGCAGAGATAATTATTTGAGAGCCTTTATCCATTAAACTATTAAATGTATGAAAAAACTCTTCTTGTAGACTATCTTTTCCACTAATAAACTGGATATCATCAATAATAAAAACAGAAGATTTTCTGAAAAAATCTTTAAAATTTACCATATCGTTCTTTTTGATTGACTTAATAAAATGATACATAAATCGTTCAGCAGAGATATACATCACGTTATTATCACTTTGTAACTCTAGTCCAATTGCATTCAACAAATGAGTTTTTCCTAAGCCAACACCACCACATATATAAAGAGGATTATATCTAGATATGTGTTCACAAACTTTTTTTGAATAAGACAGTGCTATATCATTACTATTTCCCTGAATGAAACTGTCAAAGTTTAAATTAGGATTTAGTCTATTATAGTTTAAAATTGAATCTTTAATTTCAGTAACTTTATTTAACTCATCAATTTTTATAAATTCTTGATTTTGCTTATTTTCTTCTATAATTTTAAATTCAATTCTATTAAGACTTAATTTAAAACTTTTAACCTGTTCTAAAATCTTATCTAAATATCTTGATACGATCCAATCCCTAAAAAAACGAGTTGGAACTCCAAGAATTAAGTAGTCATTATATTCTTTGACTAAAGTAATTTTCTGAAGCCAGCTATTATAAATTTCGCTACCAAATATTTTTTTAAATGAACTTTGTATTTCATCCCAATGTAACGTTTTTTCTTCCTCTGAAATATAAACGTTTTGTTTTTTTGTATTATTATTTTCCATGTAGAAATTTATTTAGAAATTTCTATAAACTCTCTTTTAAAAAACTTTGCAAGAAATTTATTTAATTAATTAAATAAAAATTAACTTTGGTTGCACAACTAACGCTAAGATAGAATTTATAATTTTATTTACAACTCATAGATCTATGTTTCTATATTTTGATAGATAGATCTAAATATAGATTAGGTAAAAAAATTGTTATCAACTAGGAATTGATTGTTTAAACTAAATTTTTTTTGTTACTCGGGATATTTTTCTGGCTGCAGTTTTTTTGCTGATAGTTCCAGATTTAGCAACCTGCATTAGAATTGATTGGAATTTAGAAAAATATTTTTTAGCTTTTTCTTTATCTTTAGACTTTAAAAGCTTGTCCATTTCTTTAACTGCACTCTTATACTTACTTTTTCTTATTCTATTAATTTGAGTCTGCTTTTTTACTCTTCTAACTCGTCTAATTGCTGATTTTGTATTAGGCATATTTTGTAGATTGTATATATTGGCAATTTGAGGGGGTCAACTTTATTATTTTTGACATTTTATACAGTAAAAAGTTGCTCGGTTAGATATTTTAGATTTAAATATTTTTTTATTACAATTTTTATTAGAGCAAAATTCACCTTTTTTTCCATAAACTTTAAAATACTGTTGAAATAATCCTTTTTTTCCATTGTTACTAGAAAAGTCCTTAATGGACGAGCCTCCTAATTTAATTGAATTTTTCAAAATAATTTTTGTAAATTTTATAATTTTTTTTAACTCAAAATCTTTAAGACTCTTAGCCTGACGAAAGGGTTTTACTTTACTTAAAAAAAGAATTTCATTTGCATAAATATTTCCAATACCAGAGACAATTTTTTGATCCATTATTATATCTTTGATAACTCTATTTTTCCCTAATAATTTTTTTCTAAAATAATCTAAATTAAAATTTTTTCCTATTGGCTCTGGTCCTAAATTGTTTAAATGAAAATTATTATATAGATTTTTTTTATTAAAAAGTTTTATAAATCCAAACTTTCTAACATCGTTATAAATCAGTTTTTGATTTTTACTCAAAAAAAATTCTACATGATCGTGCTTTCGATCTTTTTCAACATTAATATTATAATAAAAACTTGTTTTAAATGTAATATTTTTTTTATTTAAGAAAAAAAATTTTCCAGTCATTCCTAAATGAACCAACATGACTGTATTTTGATTAAAAAAAAACAATAAAAATTTTGATCTTCTCCTAATTTTTATTAACTTGAGACCAATGACTTTTATTATTTCTTTTTTATCTACGGGATATCTCAACCTGCTATCGTTTATTTTTACTCCTTTTATAATTAAATTTTGAATTTTATTATTAAGAGACCTTTTAACAACTTCAACTTCAGGCAATTCTGGCATATAATTCTAATATGAAAAGTACTATTCAAGATAAATCAGAATTAGTCAATTCAGTATTTTCAAAAGTTTATAAAAAATATGATCTAATGAATGACATTATGTCTTTTGGAATTCATAGAATTTGGAAAGATAAGTTTATTAACTGGATGAACCCTTATTCTGGCTCTAAGTTAATTGACGTTGCATCAGGGACCGGTGATATTGCAAAATTATTTTCAAAACATAACAATAGCTTATCTGAAATTACTTGTATTGAGCCAAATAATAAAATGTTTGAAGAAGGAAAAAAAAATCTAAAAAGATTAAAAAATATAAATTGGTTTAGAGCTCGAGCTGAAAAATTGCCAGTTAAAGATAATACTTATGACTATTATTCAATAAGTTACGGGATAAGGAACGTCACTGATATTAATAAAACCCTAGAAGAGGCATATAGAGTTTTAAAACCTGGGGGACGATTTATGTGTTTAGAGTTTTCAAAAATTGACAATGAAACACTCAATTTTTTTTACAAACAATATTCAAAAACTATACCGATAATTGGGAAATTTATAGTTGGAGCCTCTGATCCTTATAAATATTTAATTGAGAGTATTGATCAGTTCTACAGTCAAAATCAATTGATAGAATTGATGAAAGAAAATGGTTTTTCTAATACAGAGTACCGAAATCTTTCTGGTGGCGTATCTGCTATACACTCTGGATGGAAGATATAGATGTTTAAAAGAGTTTATAGATTATTTCAAATAGCAAGAAAGTTATCAACTTCAGGAGCTATTGATACTCTTAACGAAATTCATGAAGTGCCAGCGCCTATTAATTTATTCTTTAACTGTATTTCAATAGGATCAGAAGTAAATAATATAAATAGTAGAAATAAGCCAGGTGAAAAGCTTTGCTTAGCACTTCAAGGAATGGGGACTACATTTATAAAACTTGGACAGTTTCTAGCTACAAGGCCAGATATAATTGGCGAAGAAATGGCAAAGGACTTAGAAAAACTTCAAGATAAAGTTCCTGCTTTTGATTTATTTAATGCAAAAAAAATAATTAAAAAAGAAATAGGGGAAAAGCAATTTAGTAATATTATTGAAATTAGTGAACCAATAGCTGCTGCATCAATAGCCCAAGTTCATATTGCAAAGATTAAAAATGAAAATCATGAAAAACATGTTGCTATTAAGATTTTACGACCAGACATTGAAAAACTTTTTAATGAAGAGCTAGATGCCTTAATGTTATTTGCGTACATTATAGAAAATACAATTTCAAAAGCTAAAAGATTAAAACTAGTTGAAGTGGTTCATCTCCTTAGAGAAATTACTAATATTGAGATGGATCTCAGGTTCGAGGCTGCTGCTGCAAATGAATTATATGAAAATACAAAACAAGACCTGGGCTTTAATGTTCCAAAAATTTATTGGAACTATACGACTAAAAAAATTTTAACATTAGATAAAGTAGAGGGTGTCTCTATTAGAGAGCACGACAAACTTGAAGAATCAGGAGTTGATTTAAAAAAACTAGCTGAAAACTTAATTCAGTATTTTTTAACTCAAGCAGTTCGAGATGGTTTTTTTCACGGAGACATGCATCAAGGAAATTTATTTGTAGATAAAAAAGGTAATATCATACCTGTGGATTTTGGTATTATGGGTAGATTAGATAAAAATAATAGAAAATTTTTAGCTGAAATTTTGTATGGATTCATTAAAAGAGATTATGTAAAAGTTGCAGAAGTTCATTTTCAAGCAGGTTTAGTGCCTCAAGATGCATCAAAAGAAGAATTTGCCCAAGCATTGAGATCAGTAGGAGAACCAATATTTGGTCAATCAATTAAAGACATTTCGGGTGGTAATTTATTGGCTCAATTATTTGAAATCACTGAAAAATTTAATATGCCTACACAACCGCCATTACTATTATTACAAAAAAATATGGTCGTAGTTGAAGGCGTTGCACGCAAACTATATCCGGAAACAAACATTTGGGATGTTTCCAAACCTGTATTAGAAGATTGGTTAAAGAGTATTAAAAGCCCAAAAGCATCTTTTGATACAGCTTTAAATACTTCTGCAGAAATTATTAAAAGAATTCCAAATTTTCCCGATTTAATGGATAGAGCGGATTATGCTTTAAAACTAATGGCTGAAGGAAAATTGAATTTAGGAATTGGTAATAATAAAAGTTTAGAAATAGAGCAAATGAAGTTGAAAAATTTCAAAAACAATATAATTATCGGTTTTTTTGGTATTGTAATTGTCTCTCTATTGGTATTTTAATCTATTTACAATGACACTCAAAAATAAAAAAATATTGATAATTATTGGAGGTGGAATAGCTGCCTACAAATCATTAGATTTAATCAGACTGCTTAAAAAAGAAAATATTGAAGTAAAAGCAATACTCACCAAAAGCGGCAAAGAGTTTGTTACTTCATTATCGTTAACTACTCTTACTAAAAATAAAGTTTATGAAGATTTATTTGACAAAAGCTCTGAGGCTGAAATAGATCATATTGCTTTATCTAGATGGGCTGATTTAATTATTCTAATGCCAGCAACTGCTAATTTTATGAGTAAACTTTCTATCGGAAAAGCAGAGGATCTTGCTACTACTGTTTTATTAGCATCAAATAAAGATATTCTACTAGTACCGGCAATGAATGTCAGAATGTGGCTTCATAAAGCAACTCAAGCCAATTTAAAAATCTTACAAGACTTCGGTTATTTATTTATAGGTCCTGAAAAAGGTGAGATGGCGTGTGGTGAATTTGGTGAAGGTAAAATGTCTAGTCCTAGACAGATCTATGCTTACCTAAAAAATTATTTCAATAAAAAAAATATAGTCAAAAAAAAATATTGGAAGGCTATAGTTACTACTGGTCCTACAAGAGAATATATCGATCCAATTAGATATATTTCAAATGAGTCTAGTGGAAAACAAGGTTATGAAATTGCAATAGCATTAAGTAAACTTGGAATAACAACTACTCTTATTGCAGGCCCTTCTGATCTTATTTCTCCAAAAGGTATAAAAGTAAAAAAAATAACTTCTGCTGATGAAATGCTAAGTGCAGTTAAAAAATCATTACCAGTTGATTTAGCTGTTTGTGTAGCTGCTGTTACAGACTTCAAACCAGTAATAAAAAGTAAAAGTAAAATTAAAAAAGAAAATATAGATTTTAATTCCATAAATTTTGTAAAGAATAATGATATTCTTGAGTACATTTGTAAACATAATAAATATAGACCTCGTCTTGTGGCAGGATTTTCTGCTGAAACTGACAATGTAACAAAAAATTCAATTACCAAAATGAAAAGAAAACATTGCGATATTATATTTGCAAATAACGTTTCACAAAAAGATATTGGTTTCGGTTCTGATTACAATAAAGTTTCAGTGATAGACGCAAATGGAAACGTAAAAACAATACCAAAAAATAAAAAAAGTTTTATCGCAAATAAAATCGCAGAAATTTTGCTAGATAAATTAATACTTGATGACAGAAATATTAATTAAAAGATTATCTAAAAATATTTCCCTACCGAAATACGAAACAGATGGATCATCAGGTATGGATCTTGCAGCAAATATTGAACATAAGGTGGAAATTGCGCCAGGAAAATCAGCAGTAATACCAACAGGTTTATCCGTATCAATACCAAAAAATTTTGAAATACAAATTAGACCACGTTCTGGATTGGCTGCTAAAAATCAAATATCGGTATTAAATACACCCGGCACAATCGATGCTGATTATAGAGGCGAATTAAAAGTTATATTGATTAATCTCAGCGATACAACATTTATAATTGAGAAAGGTTTTCGCATAGCACAAATGGTTTTATGTCCTATTATTAAAGCAACTTTAAAAGAAGTTGAAACCCTAGAGGAAACAAAACGTGCGTCAGGTGGGTTCGGCTCAACAGGTATCAAATAAAAATAAATGAAATTTACTCTCAAGGATTATTGTAGATTTGAAAAACAAATTATTTTAAAAAAAATTAGTATTGCGGGTCAAAAAAAAATTAAAAATTCTAGAATTTTAATTATAGGAATGGGTGGATTAGGCTGCCCGCTTTTAACTTATCTAGCATCCTCCGGTGTTTGTAACATTGGAATAGTTGATCATGACAGAGTCGAACTGAGTAACTTGAGCAGACAAATAATTTTTAATTCATCAGACATTGGAAAATTTAAAGTTATTCAAGCTAAAACTAAAATTAAAAAGATTTATAGAGATATTAAAATAAAAACTTTCAAAGAAAAAGTTTCAAATAAAAATATAAAAAAAATTATAAAAAATTATGATATAATTTGTGATGGAACAGATAATTTTAATACACGTTATCTTATAAATGATGAGTGTAAAAAAAATAAAAAAATTTTAATTTCAGGGGCAATAAGTAAATTTGATGGACAACTTTTTAAATTTGACTTTAAAAAAAAAGGCTCATGCTTTAGATGCTTTATGCCGATAATACCTGAACAAGAAAATAGTTGTGGATCTGAAGGAATTTTTTCTCCACTTGCAGGCATAATAGGTTCTTTACAAGCTAATGAAGTCATTAAAACAATTTTAAATTTTAAGGAAGATTTAAATAATAATCTTCTTGTATTTAATTCTATCAATATATCGCTTAGAAAAATTGAGATTAATTCAAATCCATTATGTCAAAATAAATGCAAAAAATAATCCTTATTCTTTTATTGATTTTTTTTAATTCTATAAGTTTTTCTCAAGCCGCAGAGGAATATTTCAAAACACTAAGAAATGATAAAGTAAATCTTCGACAAGGTCCATCATTAGAATATCCAATTAAAATTATTTATAAAAAAAAATTTTTACCTATATTAGTTCAAGATAGTTCTGATAATTTCAGAAAAGTGAGGGATCATGAAAATAATACTGGGTGGATACATATATCTCAACTATCAAAAAAAAAGGCTGCAATTGTAATTAGTGATAATGAAGTTATGTTTAAGAGTTCAACAATTTTTTCAAACCCAGTTGCAATTCTTAAAGAAGGAAGATTTGTTAAAATTAGTAAATGTAAAGAAAATTGGTGTAAAGTTGAAACTAATATTTATAAGGGTTGGATTAAAAAAAATAGTCTATGGGGACTACTTTAAAATTATTTACTTATTTTAGAGGCCCAAAATTTATCTAATAAAAAATACCAAACGGAGTTTGCAAGTGGTTCAACAATAGCATCTGTTAAAGCTATAATGAAAGATATATCAGCAACCAACATTAAGACAGTGATTGCTATGACAAAGTGGCCAATAGTGTAAACTACTGTTCTTAGTATTGATCCTTTATTATTATTATATATGTCAGCAGCTGCGTTAAATATTCCTTTATTAATTTCCATGATTTTTAAAAGGGTTCTCCAAAACGCAAGCGACTAAGTGAATTCTTGCTTCCTCGCCTCCGTTAAAAAAGTTGTGATATTTAGTATTATTAGTAATTGTAACTGTTCCATCTGCAGGCATATGTTGAGCTACATTATCTATAACCATTCTGCATCCAAGATTAGTTATTATAGGCACATGTAATCTTGACTCAGGGTCTCTATGCCAGCTAAGTGTAGATCTTGGTTCTTTTAATAAAATTCTTACTCTACCAAGTTTAAATTTTTTCTTTAAGATATTATAAACTTCCTCAAAATAAGTATTGTGAAAATCAGAAACTAATTGAGTATATTTATTTTCAGCTACTGGTATGTCTCTCACAACTTCTTTCCCTGTCTCATCAGGTAAAGTCCAGTATGTGCCTCTAACATTATGACCTTCAATTGATTTTCTGTCGCCTGGAATTTGATTTAGAGGTATTGCTCCAAAGTTTTTAATACCTAACGTGTCAAATTTTTTTTTTTTTAATACTTTTTCAAGATCTGACCTTAATCTAGATATATCGAATTTAATGTCAGGTACTTTGTAAAAATCACTTAGATTTTCATTATTCATTTTTAAAACATTCTCTTTTCAATATAGTTTGCAAAGGACTTAATGTAGCTTTTTAACTTCTTGTCTGTCGGCATTCATCACCTTAGTCCAAACAGCAACAAAGTCTTTTACAAATTTTTCTTTATTATCATCTTGAGCATAAACTTCAGCGTATGATCTTAGTACCGAATTGGAACCAAATACTAAGTCAACTCTCGTTGCTGTAAATTTAGTTTTTTTTGTTTTACGGTCCACAATTTCATACATATCCTTACCTAGTGGTTTCCATTTAAATTTCATATCTGTTAAATTTACAAAAAAATCATTAGTTAAAACTCCAGCATTATCAGTAAATACTCCGTGCTTTGTTCCACCATGGTTTGTGTCTAGAACTCTCATTCCTCCAATTAGAACTGTCATTTCTTTAGCTGACAAGTCCATTAGAGACGCTCTATCAAGCATAAGTTCTTCTGGGCTAACTATGTATTCTTGTTTTACCCAGTTTCTGAATGCGTCATGAATAGGTTCTAATACCTTAAATGAATCCATATCAGTTTGATTTTGCGTTGCGTCTCCTCTACCAGGTGCAAAAGGGACTTTGACATCTAATCCACCCATTTTAATTGATTGTTCTAAGCCAACGTTCCCAGCAAGCACTATAATATCTGCTACACTTGCTCCGACATCTTTAGCTACTTTTTCAAGTTTGCCCATAACTTTATTAAGTCTGGCTGGTTCATTGCCCTCCCAATCTTTTTGAGGGCTTAATCGTATTCTTGCACCATTAGCACCACCTCTGCAATCAGTTCTTCTGTATGTTCTTGCGCTATCCCAAGCAGTACTTATTAAATCTGATGTTTTAAGTCCTGTTGCTTCAATTAATTTTTTTGCTTTGTTTACATCAAAATCTTTTTTACCATCTGCAACTGGATCTTGCCAAATTAAATCTTCTTTAGGAGCATCAGGGCCTATATAATACTTTTTAGGACCTAAATCTCTGTGGGTTAATTTAAACCAAGCTCTCGCAAAAGTGTCTGACATGTATTTGTGGTCTTTTCTGAACTTTTCAGAAATTTTCCTATAACTAGGATCCATTTTCATTGCCATGTCTGCATCAGTCATTATTGGATTTCTTTTTATTTTAGGGTCCGCTAAGTCGACTGGTTTATCCTCATCTTTCATATTAACTGGTTCCCATTGATTAGCCCCAGCAGGGCTCTTCTTAAGCTCCCATTCATAATCTAATAAAAGTTTTAAATAAGTATCATCCCATTTATTAGGATGCGTTGTCCAAGCACCTTCAATTCCACTAGTTACTTGGTTAACGCCTAAACCACCGCCTTTAATGTTCCATCCAAATCCTTGTTCATGTACGGCAGCTGCCTCGGGTTCTGGGCCTTGCAAAGAACCGTCTCCGTTACCGTGAGCTCTTCCAACTGAGTGTCCTCCAACTGTTAACGCACATGTTTCCTCATCGTTCATTGCCATACGACCGAATGTTTCTCTAACATCATGAGCGGTTCTTAACGGGTCAGATACGCCCTCTACGCCTTCAGGATTTACATAAATTAAACCCATCACAACTGCAGCTAAAGGATTTTGCAGTGATGTTCTATCTTCTTTGTTTGTATATCTTTCAGATTTCATCCACTCTTTTTCCGAACCCCAATAAACATCTTTTTCTGGATGCCATATATCTTCTCTGCCAAATGAAAAACCATACATTTTCAGACCCATGGATTCATAAGCCATATTTCCAGCTAAAATCATTAAATCAGCCCAGCTAATTTTATTTCCATGTTTCTTTTTAATAGGCCAAAGCAATCTTCTTGCTTTATCTAAATTTGTATTGTCAGGCCAAGAGTTTAGTGGAGCAAACCTGTGATTACCCGTTCCACTTCCACCTCTTCCATCTGCTATTCTATATGTTCCTGCTGAGTGCCAAGCCATTCTAATAAATAAACCACCGTAGTGACCAAGATCGGCTGGCCACCATTCTTGGCTATCTGTCATTAAGTTTAATAAGTCTTTTTTAATCTCTTTGAAATCTAATTTTTTAACTTCTTCTTTATAGTTAAATCCACTATCCATTGGATTTGTCTTTGTGTCATGTTGATGTAAAATATCTAACTTTAAATTTTTAGGCCACCACTCTTCTGTAGTTGATTGGTTATTTTTACTCATAGCACCGTGTGCTACCGGGCATTTACCTGATTCTTTTTTTTTAAATTCAACGCTCATTTGTTATCCTCGTTTATAATTAGTTTTTATTAGTTTATAATTATTCTAAACTGGAAAGTCAAGAATGGTCTCGATGTTTTTGCAAACTTATTATAACTTCAACGTCTTTAATTTTCTTTCCTTTTGGGGCATGCGGCAACTTCGCAACCTCAATTTCATTATAATTTATATCCGTCAATTCATTAGTTTCGCCATCATAAAAGTGATGATGTGAGCTTACATTTGTGTCAAAGTAACTTGTGTTGTTATTTGTTAATATTTCTTTTAGATGCCCGGCTTTTCTAAAGGCATCGACTGTATTGTAAATAGTAGCTAGAGAAATTTTTTCTGAATCTTTCTTATTTAAAATTTTATTTAATTTATCTACTGTGAAATGGAAAGTTTTTTCTCTATTAAATAAAAATTCACCTATTCTTATTCTTTGTTTTGTTGGTCTTAGTTTAGAGGACCTTAATTTGTTTACAATTTCATTATTTTGGGTCATAAGATAAGTGTTATTAGTTTCTTTATTTATAAACGTTCTAAAGTATTTTTATATTAAATGGTATATAAATCAATTAAAAACAGCTAATTTATCTAATGCAAAAAAATAATTACAATTATGAAGAATTAATCGAGTGCGGAAAAGGTAACCTTTTTGGTGAGGGAAACGCTAAATTGCCTCTACCACCAATGCTAATGTTTGACAGAATAACAAAAATTGAGGAAAATTCAGGGGAATATAAAAAAGGTTTTATTAAAGCTGAACTTGATATCAAAGAAAATTTATGGTTTTTTGATTGTCATTTTAAAAGTGATCCAGTGATGCCGGGATGCCTTGGGTTGGATGCGATGTGGCAATTAGTTGGGTTCTTTTTAGGATGGATTGGAGAACCAGGAAAAGGCAGAGCTTTAGGAGTTAATACTGTAAAGTTTACTGGAGAAGTTTTAAAAAGTGTAAAAATGGCTAGTTACGAAATAAATGTAAAAAGAATTTTAAAAAAGGAAGGCACAGCTGTGGGGCTAGCGAATGGTGTTTTAAGCGCTGATGGTAAAATAATTTACAAGGCAGAAAATTTAAAAGTAGGACTATTTAAGTCATGAGAAGAGTGGTTATCACAGGTCTTGGCATTGTATCTTGTCTTGGTAATAATCAAGAAGAAGTACATCAATCACTACTAAATTCAAAATCAGGCATTTCATATACAGAAGAATATAAAGAACACAACTTAAGAAGTCATATTCATGGCAAACCTAATATAAAACTTGAAGATCACATAGATAGAAAAACAATAAGATTTATGGGATCAGGATCCGCTTATAACTATATAGCGATGAAAGAGGCGATTAAAGATTCTGGATTAGAAGATGGTGATGTAAGTAATTTTAAAACTGGTATTGTTATGGGTTCAGGTGGACCTTCAATAGAAAATGTTATCGTTGCAGCTGATAAAACTAGAGCAAAAACTCCAAAACTAATGGGACCATTTATCGTTCCAAGAACTATGGCGAGCACAGCATCTGCAACTCTTGCTGTTCCTTTTAAAATTAAAGGAACTAATTATACAATGAGTTCTGCATGTGCTACTAGCGGACACTGTATTGGCAATTCGATGGAACTAATTCAAATGGGAAAACAAGATGTTGTTTTTGCAGGTGGTAGTGAAGAAATACATTGGGCAATGACTGCAATGTTTGATGCTATGACTGCATTATCATCGAAATATAATGATGCACCTGAAACAGCATCAAGAGCTTATGATAAAACTAGAGATGGATTTGTTATCGCTGGCGGTGGAGGAGTGCTAGTGCTTGAAGATTATGAACACGCTAAAGCAAGAGGCGCTAAAATATACGCAGAATTAACTGGTTATGGGGCAACATCAGATGGATACGACATGGTTGCGCCATCAGGTGAAGGAGCTGTTAGATGTATGCAAATGGCTATGGCAAATACTAAAAATAAAATTGATTATATCAATACTCATGGGACTTCAACACCTGTGGGTGATATTACAGAATTAAATGCTGTTAAGAAAGTTTTTGGAAATGAAATTCCTAAAATTAGTTCTACTAAATCATTATCTGGTCATCCTCTGGGAGCGGCATCAGTTCATGAAGCTATCTATTGTTTAATCATGATGAAAAATAACTTCATAACTGGATCAGCAAATATTACTGAGATGGATGAAGAGGCAAAAAAGTTTCCAATTGTTACTAAAACAGAAAAAGAAGTAATATTAAACACTGTTATGTCCAATAGTTTTGGTTTTGGTGGAACTAATGCTTCATTAATTTTCGAAAAAATATAATTATGAGTTTAATGAAAGGTAAAAAAGGATTAATCATGGGCGTTGCTAATGAACGTTCTATTGCTTGGGGTATCTCACAAAAACTTGCAGAAGCAGGTGCGGAACTTGCTTTTACATACCCAGCTGACGCATTAAAGAAAAGAGTAATACCATTGGCAGAAAAATTAAATTCTAAAATTACCTTTAACTGTGATGTTGAAAAAAAAGATGAAGTAGTCAAACTTTTTGAAGACATTAAATCTCAGTGGGGTCAGATTGATTTTATTGTTCATGCTGTAGCTTTTTCGGATAAATCAGAATTATCAGGTGAGTATTTGAATACTAGTAGAGAAAATTTTTTAAGAAGTATGCTTATTTCTTGCTTTTCTTTTACAGAAGTTTCTAAGGAAGCAGCTAAAATTATGAAAGAGGGAGGAAGCTTGCTGACCTTAACTTATGAGTCCACAAAAGCTATTCCAAATTATAATATTATGGGTGTCTGTAAATCTGCTCTAGAAGCTAGTGTTAAATACCTAGCAAGAGATCTCGGTGCCAAAGGAATACGAGTTAACGCAATAAGTGCAGGGCCCATCAAAACTTTAGCAGCTTCAGCTATTGGTGATGCTAAATTTTTATATAAATGGAATGAAGATCATTCTTTTTTAAAAAGAAATGTAGATATTCATGATGTTGGAAATTCAGCTTTGTATCTACTAAGTGGTTTAGCAGCGGGTGTTACCGGTGAAATTCATTATGTTGATGCCGGATACAATAAAGTAGGAATGCCTGATCCTAAAAATATTTCTTAAGCGCTAGCTTGTTTCATAGATAGTTTTACTTTACCTCTATCAAAACCAACTACTTTCACTGAAACTTCGTCTCCTTCTTTTACAACATCTCCAACTTTTTCAACTCTTTTAGCTGCAAGTTCTGAAATATGAACAAGACCGTCTTGTTTCCCTAAAAAGTTTACAAAGGCACCGAATTCCATAATTTTAACTACCTTACCTTTATAAATTTTTCCCATTTCTGGTTTCGCAACTAAACTTTTAATAAATTCAATTGCCTTATTTCTAGATTCTTCATCTGGAGCAGCAACTGTCACTTCTCCTGTGTCTTTAACATCAACTTTAGCTCCTGATGTTTCAACTATTTCCCTTATAGTTGCTCCGCCTTTACCTATTACTGTTGCTATATCTTTTTTATCAACTTTGATAATTTCCATTTTCGGAGTGTGTTTTGAAAATTCTTTTCTTGAGTCTTTAAGTGCTTTATTCATTTCCCCTAAAATATGTTCTCTACCACCTTTTGCTTGGTCTAAGGCTTTTTCCATAATTTCAAAAGTTATACCTGTGATTTTAATATCCATTTGAAGCGATGTAATACCATTTTTTGTACCTGCTACTTTAAAATCCATATCTCCTAGGTGATCTTCGTCTCCTAGAATATCTGATAGCACAGAAAAATCATCTCCCTCTTTAATTAATCCCATAGCAATACCAGCAACTGGTTCTTTGATTGGAACACCAGCATCCATAAGGGCTAGTGAGGTTCCACAAACTGTTGCCATTGATGATGAGCCGTTAGATTCTGTAATTTCAGAAACTACTCTAAGCGTATATGGAAAATTTTCCACCTTTGGTAAAGACGAGTTAATTGCTCTCCATGCTAATTTTCCATGGCCTACTTCTCTTCTTCCTGTACCTATTCTTCCACACTCACCAACAGAGAAAGGGGGAAAATTATAATGTAACATAAATCTATTTCTTTGCATTCCATTTAAACTTTCAACTCTTTGCTCGTCATCTGACATTCCTAATGTAGTAACCACTAATGCTTGCGTTTCACCTCTTGTAAATAAAGCAGAACCATGTGTTCTTGGTAATACTCCAACTTCACACTTAATTTGTCTAACGTCTGCTAAACCTCTTCCGTCAATTCTTTTTTTATCTTTTATAATTGCAGTTCTAACAATATCTTTTTCAAGCAACTTTAATTGAGCCATAGCTTGGTTCTCAGTTATGCTATCGTCTTCAGCAAACATTTCTTTACATTTAGTTTCTATTTCTGAAATAGCAGTTGATCTTTTCTTTTTATCTATTTCCTTGAAAGCTTTTCTAAGATCTGCTTCAACAGCACTTGTAATTTTCTTTTTAATTTCTGAGTGATCTACTTTTTCAACTTCCCATTTAGGCTTACCTGCTTTTTTGGCAAGCTTTTCTATTGCTTCTATTACTGGCACAAAACTCTCATGTCCGAATTTTACAGCTTCTAACATTATTTTTTCTGAAAGACCTGAGGTTTCTGACTCAACCATTAAAACGGCGTCTTTTGTTCCAGCTACAACTAAATCTAATTCTGAATCTATTAGCTCTTCTGGCGATGGGTTTAATAAATACTTACCGTCTTTATAGCCAACTCTACTTGCTGCTATTGGTCCTCCAAATGGTAACCCTGATATAGCTAGGGAGGCAGAACACGCTATAATTGAAAGCACATCTGCTTGATTTTCGCCATCATATGATAATACTGTGGGTAGCAATTGAACTTCATTCATAAAGCTTGAGGGAAACAAAGGTCGTATAGGTCTATCAATTAGCCTTGAAATTAATTGCTCTGACTCAGTTGGTCTTGCTTCTCTTTTAAAATATCCACCAGGAATCTTTCCTGCTGCGTAATATTTTTCCTGATAATTTACTGATAGAGGAAAAAAATCTTGTCCATCTTTTAATTTTTTTGCTCCTACAACAGTTGCTATTACAACAGTTTCACCGCAAGTTGCTATGATTGCTCCATCAGCTTGACGTGCTATTTTACCAGTTTCTAAAGTTAATTTTTTTCCGTTAACTTCTAATTCTTCTTTATGTATCTTAAACATTATTTCCTTAAATTTAATTGTTTTAAAACTTTTTGATATGACACAGGTTTTTTCTTTTTTAAGTATGCAAGTAATTTCTTTCTTTTATTAACTGATTTAGTCATACCTACAGCAGAGTGCTTGTCTTTTTTGGCGCTTTTAAAATGTTCTGCTAACTTTGATATTTTATCTGTAAGTAAACCTATTTGTATTTCTGCAGAGCCAACATCTTTGTCATGAATGGCTAGAGATTTAATTGTGTCTTTTTTTTTCTTTATCATTTTCTTTATTTTTCTTAATTATTCTTTCAATCTTTTCAGCATATTCGAATGAGTTATCTTCTACAAAAGTGAGTTTAGGAAGAAACTTAATATCTAGCCTTTTAGACAGGGCTCTTCTAACAAGATGTGAGTATTCCGTCAAGATCCTAACTGTTGCCTTAGTGTCTACTCCACCTAGTGGAATAACATATACCCTAGCTGTTTTTAGATCCGGTGTCATTCTAACTTCGGTTACTGTTACTAGTTTTGAATTTATTGAGGGTATTTTGGCTTCATTTCTAATAAATAATTCTCCGAGATTTTGTTTTACTAGTTCTCCGACTCTTAATTGTCTTTGGCTAAATGTTCTTTCTGAAGTTTGATTGCCCATTGTTATATTGATCTTTGAACTTCTTCCGCAAGATACGATTCTATTACGTCTTTTTCTTTAAAATCTATAAAATCCTTGATGCTAATTCCACATTCCAAACCAGTACCAACTTCTTTTACTTGATTTTTTTCTCTAAAGATTGTCACTATTTCACCTGTATAAACAACAACTCCATCTCTTATAATTCTTGCTTTAGATTTGCTTTTTATTTCTCCATTTAAAACTTTTGATCCTGCAATTTTTCCAGCATTCGAAACTGCAAATATTTTTTGAATTTCTGCGCTACCTAAAACTGTTTCTTTAATATCTGGCTCTAAAAGACCAGAAAGAGATTTTGTAACGTGGTCGAGCGCTTCATAAATAATATTAAAATATTTAATATCTATTTTTTGTTCTTCAGCTAATTTTTTAGCTTCTCTATTAGGCTTTACATTAAATCCTATTAGAATCGCATTTGATGCTTTTGCTAAGGACACATCTGTTTCATTAATCATTCCTATATCTGAAAGAATAATTTTTGCTTCAACTTCTTTATGTTCAATTTTATTGATTGCCATTTTTAATGCCTCGCTAGAACCTTGTACATCAGATTTTATAATTATATTCAGTTCATCTTTAGTTTTAGCTTCTTCAAATAAAGTTGTCTTATCTTTTACAAGCACCTTTGTTTTATCAGAGTTCAATTGTTTAAATTCTGACATTTTTTTAGCTTCACTCTCATTTTTAGTAACTAAGAATTCAGCTCCTGCATAAGCAGAACTATTCATTCCCAAAATTTCAACAGGTGCCGAAGGAAAAGCCTCATTTATTGTTTTTCCATCGTAATCAATCATAGCTCTAACTTTTCCCCAAGTGTTACCACAAATAAAATGGTCCCCTCTTTTAAGCCTACCATTACTTACTAGAATTGTTGATACTGGTCCTTTGCCTTTATCTATCTTTGATTCTATCACTACTCCTCTAGCTTGATCAGAAAAAGACGCTTTTAAGTCAAGTATTTCAGATTGAAGTAAAATACTTTCTTTTAATTTATCTAAATTTAATTTCTTAAGTGCAGAAACTTCAACAAATAAAGTATCACCGCTCAGGTCTTCTGCTATTAATTCATATTGCATCATTTCATTTTTAATTTTACTTATATTTTTTTCTGGCAAATCACATTTATTTATTGCTACAATGATAGGAACATTGGCTGCTTTTGCATGCTTTATTGCTTCAACTGTTTGAGGTTTAATTCCATCATCTGCTGCAACAACTAAGATTACTATATCTGTTATTTTTGAACCTCTAGCACGCATCTCAGTAAATGCAGCATGACCTGGAGTGTCTATAAAAGTAATTAATTTATTTTTATCTGTCCTAACTTGATAGGCTCCAATATGTTGTGTGATACCTCCATGTTCTCCTGAAACAACATTTGTGTCCCTCAAAGCATCAAGCAAAGAGGTTTTTCCATGATCTACATGACCCATTATAGTTACAACTGGAGGCCTCAACTGAACATCTCCCTCTAGTTTTTCCTGTTTTTTACCAATTTCTAAATTTGGTTTATCCTCAAAGATAGGTGTATGGCCAAATTCTTTAACTATGTATTCTGCAGTATCTTTATCAATTACATGATTAATTGTAGCTACAACCTTCATATTAAACAGAAATTTAATAATATCATTAGATTTTTCCGCCATTCTATTAGATAGCTCTTGAATAGTTATTTGTTCAGGAATATTTACAGAACGTAAAACTTTTTTGAATTCTTTTCTTTCGCCATCTGAGCCTAATTTTTTTTCTTTTAATCTCGCTCTTTTAACAGAAGCTAAACTTCTTTGTTTAATTTCGATTTCTTCAACGTTTAAGGCTCTTGAAACTGTCAATTTAAAGTCTCTTTTGTCTATAGGGCCTTTTAGTTTTAATTTACTTTTTCCTGTTGGCTTGTCATCTTTTTTTATAAAAGCTTTAGTTGCTTGTTGTTCAACAAACTTTCGAGCAAAATTTTTCTTTTTAGGATCAGAACTTTTTGTTGAGTTATAATTTTGATTTGTTCTATTTAAACTTTTGTTTCCTTTAAAAGGTTCTTTTTTTTTAACAGCAAAAGATTTTTTACCATCAGTCTTTAATAATGAAGTGTCAATTTTTTTTTTTAAATCAGATGATATTGTAAGAGTCTTTTTTTTATTGTCTTTTTCCATAACATTACTTGTAAGCAATCTCTCTAGCTGACATAATTAATTCATCAGCTTCTTTTCTTGATAAAGAAAATTCTTCCAAATACCCTTCAATTTTAATTTTTTTTCCTTTAATTTCATCAAAGCCACCTATTAATTCGTCAGATGATAGATCGGCAAAATCACTTAATTTTTTAATATTTTTTTGACCTAGTATTACAAGCATACCTTGTGTTATGCCTTTGAGGTTAATTAACTCTTCTTCAACACCTAGTTCTTTTAGTTTTAATGATACAGCCTCTTTTTCTTTAATAATAGTTTCTTTAGATCTATTAATTAGCTCAGCAGCTGTTTCTTCATCAATAGCATCAATTTTAGCAATGTTTTCAGGTGTAGACAGAGAAATATCTTCTATACTTGGGAATCCCTCAGATACTAAAAGTTGACCAAGAGTTTCGTCTACCTCTAAATTTTTAACTAAGGTTTCAGTTCTCTCTTTAAATTCTGCTTGTCTTCTTTCAGAGTCTTCTTGGTCTGTTAAAATGTCAATTTCATAATTTGTAAGTTTAGAAGCTAATCTTACATTTTGTCCACGTCTACCAATAGCTTTACTTAAATTTTCTTCTGTTAGAATAATGTCAATTTTTTTATTATCTTGATCAATTAATACTCTTTGTATTTCTGCTGGAGACAGTGACTCCGAAATCAAGGTAGGGAGATCTTCTGTCCACTTAATTATGTCAATTTTTTCACCATGTAGTTCATTGACGATTGTCTGAACTCTACTTCCTCTCATACCAACACAAGCACCAACAGGATCTATTGAGGAATCTTGAGAGTGAACACAAATTTTTGCTCTACTACCTGGATCTCTTGCTACTGATTTAATCTCTATGGTACCTTCATATATTTCAGGCACTTCCTGCAAAAATAATTT
>Ga0213861_10001391_pt1 | contig 21344 bp, 23 predicted proteins | sample PICome_4_FD_160110 | JGI IMG/M metagenome (GOLD analysis project Ga0213861, IMG submission 160110) | Coastal seawater microbial communities near Pivers Island, North Carolina, United States - PICO131 | ecosystem: Environmental > Aquatic > Marine > Coastal | place: USA: North Carolina... | reverse complement strand
CCAAACACATGATGTAATAATACATATGCTGAACCTGGTGTATCTGGACTAGCAAAATTACCAACTATTGAATCAAAACCAAAAGCAGCTTTTATGTGTTCGTTTTCAAACCATGCATCAAGAAAAGACCGCGCGCTTTTGGTAAAAAGGTCATACACATCTCTATGCACTTGATTGCCTTTAGTTGCTATTGGCCAGAGTTGTAAAGCAGCATTTAGTGCTGCCCTAAGGCCTTGTTTTGGATTCGGCGGTGTTTTTATTGAAAGGTCTCTTAATACATCAGCCACTGCCTCTATTCGTTCATAATATTCTGGCAATCGAGCAGCATCTTTTTCAGAAAATTTTTTAAATTCATTTTGAGTTCTTTCTAAGCCACCGCCTAGTTTTAAATAGGTCTTATTATCAATGGGAAGGAAATTTGAAATAGGGCGCTTTACAATTTTCAAGCCATATTCTTTTAGCTTCATATCTTTGATGATTTCTGGATTCAATAAACTGACTGTATAACTGGCAACTGAGTTTCTAAATCCAGGATGAAATTCCTCAGTGACTGCTGCGCCTCCTACAATAGATCTTCTTTCATAGACATGAACTTTTAAGCCCTTTGTTGCTAAATAATATGCGCATACCAAACCATTATGTCCACCACCAATGATGATTGCATCTATTTTATTTTGTATATTTGGCATAAATTAATTATACCTTTCAATGAATATTTCATATAAATAATGTATATTATTTTAGTAGAGCCTATATTTGTTTGAGGAAAAAATTAAATGAATTTAAAATTTAAAACGATAATACTTTCTGTACCTTTTTTATTTTTTATTTCATGCTCAGATTCTAATCAGGCACAGAATTCTAATGAGACGCCCGAATCTAGCAAGGTTGAGGAGTCAAATGTTGCTTGGGATGCAACAAACTATACTTTGTATAACGAATTTATGCAGTGTGAGGCTGGAGAAAACTATAGCCAAGAAGCACTTGATGACATGATTAAATCTTGGAGAGATCTAGGGTTGTCAGATTCCTTGCTTGGCGGTTGGGGTTATGTATCTGTATCTCCTGAGAGTAGCTCATTTAATAATTATTGGGAATTGAGTTGGTCTTCAAAAGAAGAAGCTGATTCTGCATGGAAGGAATGGATTCTCAATGAAGATGCTATGGCCTGGAGAGAGAAAGCATCTTCAATCCTTCAATGTGATGGTGAAAATAGGGATGGGTATGATTTTATTTTTCCATATGATCCCTATGCTTTTGGTGAAACTCCTGAAGACGGTTCTTTTGCTGCATCATTTAGTGCATGCACATTAAATGAAGGCATGGATCAAGAGAATCTAACCAGTGCCTTAATTGCATATAATTCATGGCTTGATGGGATAAATTCTTCTGACGTAAATGGTTTTTATGCATATGGTCTATATATACCGAATGATGACTCTGCTACAGAAGATTTTTGGTTTGGAAACTTTTATGAAAACCTTGAAACCATGAATGAGGGTAATGCTTTATGGGAAGCTTCAGGTGGAGATGCAAAAGCTTTACTAGAATCCGTTAGCACATGTGGAGAGCCTGAGGTATCTAATGGTCAGGTATTTTTTGATCCAGCAAAACCAGATTTCTCTTAGTTTTTTAGATCATATAAAAAAGAGTTGCATATGCAGCTCTTTTTTTATGGAGAGACAGGTTTTAAATTTTTAAAAATCTCAATTTCTTCAAATTGTTCAAGCATGCTTTGAGAGATTGAAACTAGTGATTGGTGTTGGCCATTTGAGCCCATCTTTTCTTCTAAGATGCAACCCGAATCAAATAACTTTGAGCGAACAGATGCTTGCACGGGCGAGAAATGAACCCAGCCGCATAATAACCCCCCAAACAGCATCTCAGAAATTATATTTTTTAAATCTTCAAGACCTTCGCCTGTCTCGCTTGATATTTTAATTTCAGGATGTAAATTATTTGCAGGCCATATATCTTCATTTGCAATTAAATCAATTTTATTTAATGCCCTAATTTGCGGCATATAAGTAACCCCCAAATCATCAAGAATTAAATCCACTTCTTTAATTTTATAATCTCTGTTTGTATCTGCAGCGTCAACAACATGGATTAAAAGATCAGCAGAGGCCAAATCATCCAATGTTGCTTTGAAAGATTCAACCAATTTGGTTGGAAGGTTTGATATAAAACCTACAGTGTCAGAAAAAAGAACTGTTTCAAGCGTTTTAAATTTAAAGTCAGCCCGCCTGGTAGTCGTATCCAATGTTGCAAACAATTTATCTTCAGCTTCAAGACCGCCTTTAGTAAGCATGTTAAATAATGAGGTTTTGCCAGCATTTGTATAGCCAACCAAAGCCACTAATTTATTGCTACCTTTTCTTCTTGAGTACCTATTTAAGTTTTTTTGATTATGTTGTTTGTCTAATTTTTTTTTGAGTTGTTTAATTCGATTGCCAATTAATCTTCTGTCAGTCTCAAGCTGAGTTTCCCCTGGACCTCTTAAGCCAATTCCACCTTTTTGCCTTTCAAGATGACTCCACCCTCTGACTAATCGAGTTGATAAAAAACTCAGCTGGGCTAGCTCAACCTGAAGTTTTCCAATATCACTTTGAGCTCTAGCAGCAAAAATATCTAAGATAAGACCCGTTCTATCAAGCACTCTTGCACATAATAATTTTTCTAAATTTCTTTCTTGAGATGGAGATAACTCACAATCTAAAACTACTAACTTAATATTCTCTAATTCAGCGATATTTTTGAGCTCATCAGCCTTTCCTTTGGTAAGAAAGTGGCTAGCAGATATAAAGTTTTGTTTTGAAAAAATATGATGCTCAACTGTCAGTCCAGATGATCTAGCAAGCTCAATAAATTCACTAGAGTTAAATTGTTCAAGATCATCTTGATTCGATCTTAGCAAATCAATTGAAACAATTATTGCTCTTTGATCATCTGGGGGTAAGGTTTTTTCCAAATTTTGAAAGTTACATTATCTTTTGTAGACTTCTATTGTACGAAATTACAATGCAAAAACATACTTTAAGATTTGCAAATTTGGTTTGAGTTCTCCACAATCCATCTTTTTGATTAATAATAAAAAATATGAATGACTTATTCCCATATGTAGGTAAAACAGTGACAGTCACTAAAGATATGTGTGATTTTAATGGCCACATGAATGTTAATTATATTAAAGAGGTCTTCGAGCAAGCTTGGGAGTTTGCAAATGAAGAATTTGGTTTAAATGAAGAATATTTAGCAAGTGGTTTTTCAAGCTTTACTCTTGAAGACAACTATAGATTTCAAAAAGAATTTCTCTTGGGAGATAAGATTTTTCCTAGATTTAGATTATTTAATGTTAACGAAAAACTCTTTCATATGATTGGAGTTTTGCTTGATAAGGATGGGATAATTTCAGCAATGTATGAAACAGTTGAGGGCCATATCGACATGAAACAAAGAAAAATTGCGCCCATGGACCCACAAAGACTTGCAAAGGTTTTGGCAATCAAGGAAGCACATGAACTAACTGGCAAAGTTCCTTATGACATCAGACTCAAAATTAGAGATTTATAAACCATCGGCAGGAGATCTTATGAATAAAAAATATGCATTAATTACAGGAGGAACTGCTGGAATAGGTCTTGATATTGCTAGGGAGCTTGCCAGGCAGGGACATAATATTCTTCTAACCGCTAGACGAGAAGAAAGGCTAAAAGAAATATCTGCTTCCTTAATAGAAGAATTTAACATTGATTGTAATTATATTGCTGCAGATTTAGCTCAAGTTTCAGCACCAGAAATTATCTATAACTTTTGCTCTGAAAATAATTATGAAGTTGAAATATTGGTTAACAATGCTGGGTATAGCATTAATAAGAAGTTTCATGAAACTGATGAAGAAGAAGAAGAGAAATTTCTAAGAGTATTAGGCATAGCAGTTGTGGCTCTTACGAAAAAATTTATTCCAAGTATGCTCGAGCAAAAATATGGAAAAATTATGATGGTTTCCTCTCTTGCTTCCTTTGCACCTCCATCATCTGGGTGGGGCGCCCTTTATGGACCTGTCAAAACTTTTGTTAATAGATTCGGAAATGCAATAAATATTAATTATCGTTCAAAAGGAATCAGTGCAACAAATGTATGCCCCGGATTCACTGTGACTGAATTTCATACAGCAAGCGGAATGCAAGACGCTATGGACAAAGTACCAGCTTTTATGAAAAAGGATTCAAAGACAGTTGCTGTTGGAGCAGTTCAAGCGATGATGAAAGGAAGAAGTGTATGGGTGCCTGGAACATTAAATAAAATATTGGCATTTTTATGCAATATATTGCCCACAAGCATTGTTATTAAAATGAGCTCTAGCTTAGCTGGTGGTCGCTATGAGTGAGGCCGTAAATATTTCAGAAAAAAGAATTCTACCTACATTTTTGCTTTTTATCGTATTGTCTTGGCCGCTTGGAGCGCATAGATTTTTTTTAAGGCGGTATGCATCTGCTATTTTATTTATTATCACAATTGGTGGTTGTGGTATTTGGTGGATAGTTGATTTTATTTTGATAGTGACTGGTTCCATGAAAGATGATCAAGGAAAATTAGTGAAGCTATGGGTAGATTAAGCTGGGTTTAAGATTGAGTCAGCCACAAAAGCATTGTCTTTTCTCTCTTGCCCAAATGTAGAAACTGGTCCGTGACCTGAAATAAATAAAGTCTCCTCTCCGAGAGGCCAAAGTTTTTTAGTTATTGAGTCCAATAAATCTTGATGGTTACCTCTAGGTAGATCGGTTCTTCCAATTGATCCACGAAATAAAACATCACCAACAGCAGCTAGTTTTGATTCAGGATGATAAAAAATAATATGTCCTGGTGTGTGCCCTGGACAAAAAATAACTTTAAGGGTTTCATGGCCCAGCTTTACCTCATCTCCATCTTCAAGCCATCTATCTGGAGTGCAGTTCTGAGCTTGCATTCCAAACATTTTCCCTTGAGATTCTAGTGACTCAAGAAGAAATAAATCTTCTCGATGTGGCCCCTCAATTTCTAAGGACAGTATGTTTGCTAGTTCATTAGCCGCGCCAGCATGATCAGCATGACCGTGAGTGAGAAAAATTTTTTCTGGAATCAAACCATTGTCTTTTGCAGCCCCTAAAAGAATATCTATGTCACCACCTGGATCAATAAAGGCACATCTTTTTGATTCTTCGCAATATAAAATAGGCGCATTTTGTTGAAATGGTGTAACAGGATGGATTAATGCTTTGATTAGAGACATGCAGCTATTTTATATAATTTCTGCCTGAGAATGGATACTTTTATAGTTTTTGTGATACTTCGTAATAAATAGATGAATAATTATGTATAGATAAATTGAATGATAGAATTAATAATGAAAACATAAGCATTAGTTGGTGTTTTTTGCATACCGTTAATGATAAAAATAGGTAAAAAATTATGAAGGTTAAATCTTTGAGTTACATAGTTATAGATTCAACAGACATTAGTCATTGGGAAACATATGCCCGGGACGTTGTTGGGTTAATGAAAAATGAAGAAAAAAGTGATGAAAATAATTTATTTCTTCGAATGGATGAGAGTCCTTTTAGATTCCATGTCCAAAAAGGTGATGTAGATAGGTACAATTTAGGTGGTTTTGAGCTCAGCAGCAAAGAAGACTTTGATAGTGCACAAAAAGAACTAGCTGAGGCAGGCATAGAATTTAATTCTGAGAATAATGAGCTTGCCAAACAAAGATGTGTAGAGGAATTAATTAGCCTCACTGATCCTGCTGGAAATCGCCTTGAGCTTTTCTATGGAAGATCAGTTGATCACAATGCATTTCAATCATCCCAAGAAATATCCGCTTTTGTAACTCATGGTTTGGGTTTAGGTCACGTTGTTTTTGGTACATTAGAGGTAGAAGCTGCTCATACATTTTATACCGATGTTTTAGGGTTTGGAGATTCAGATATTATGCGCATGAAATTTTCACCTGACCCAAATGACCCAGAATCAGTTTTGTACTTTATGCACTGTGATAATCCTAGACATCATACTGTTGCAATGATGCAAGCTCCAACACCACCTTCAGGGCTTGTCCACGCTATGGTTGAAGTAGAAACAGCAGAACAGGTTGTTGATGCTTTAGATAGAGCAGTTGCAAATAATGTGCATATTTCTTCAACTCTTGGGCGACACATGAATGACAAAATGTTCTCTTTTTATATGCAAACTCCAGCTGGGTTTATGCTTGAGTTTGGGTATGATGGCATTCAGCCCGATTGGGATAATTTTGAAACCACTAATTCTCCAGCTCCAAGCTATTGGGGGCATGAATTTAATATGCCTGAGGCGTGATTTATGGATAAAAAGCTTAGTCATCAAGATGTGCTAGATCAGCTATCAAGCAATATGATCATTGGTGTTGGTGGATGGGGTGCCAGAAGAAAGCCAATGTCCTTGATTAGAGCAATATGCCAATCAGATCTTAAAGATCTAACGGTTGTTAGCTATGGTGGCCCAGACGTAGGTTTGCTTTGCGCACATAAAAAGGTAAAAAAACTAATCTTTGGTTTTGTATCTCTGGATTTGATTCCTTTAGAAGCTCATTTCCGTCAAGCTCGTCAAAATCAAGAAATTGAAGTAATGGAGCTAGATGAGGGGATGTTGCAGTGGGGCTTGCGTGCAGCTGCAATGAACTTACCCTTTTTGCCAACAAGAATAGGTTTAGGCACGGATGTTTTAACACATAGCCCGGAACTAAAGATAGTTACATCACCTTATGATGATGCTGAAAGACTTGTTGCTATGCCGGCTTTGAATTTGGATGTTGCACTTCTTCACGTTAATAAATCTGATGAAAAAGGAAATACTCAAATAATAGGTCCCGATCCATTTTTTGATGACCTCTTTGCTAGGGCGGCCACCAATACTTTCGTATCATCTGAAGAAGTTGTATCTACTCAAGAGTTGGGGGGTAAGGAAGGAGCTATTTATAATAGATTTGAGAGAAGTCTTGTGACCGGAGTCGTTCACTCACCATGTGGAGCTCACCCAACATCATGTGCACCAAATTATGGATTTGATATGAGTCATTTAAAAGAATACTCTGATTCAGCTAAATCCTTTGAAGATTACAGCTTAAAATATATGAATAAAACTCATAAAGAATATCTAGACTCTGTTGGAGGGTCTGAAGCAATAGAAAATATACCTTTACCACAATTTTAAGATGTCAAATTCAAATTCCTTAGCAGAAATATGTATAAGCGCCTCTTCGAAGGCATGGAAAGGTGATGGAGAAATCCTTGCAACAGGCATTGGTTTGATCCCAAGAATCGCTGCAGGCTTAGCAAAGTTAACTCATAATCCTGACTTAATGATGACTGATGGTGAAACATATTTAATTTCAGAGCCAGCTCCAATGGGAAAGAGAGATGCTTCTTCTGATCAGGTCGAGGGATATATGAGTTACAGCCGTGTCTTTGAAAATCTTTGGGGAGGCAAGCGACACGCCATGGTAACCCCAACACAAGTAGACTCTTTTGGACAAACTAATATTAGTGCTATAGGTGACTATGATTCTCCTAAAGTTCAACTATTGGGTGTAAGAGGTTTTCCTGGAAACTCGATTCACCATAAAAATTCTATCTTTATTCCAAATCATTCTCAGAAAACTTTTGTTCAAGGAGAGGTTGATATGGTCTCAAGCATGGGATACAAGAACCAAGATTTATCTAATGGTAATTTTGAGATTAAGTTGGTGGTAACAAATCTTGGTGTTTTTGATTTTAAAGGGGAAAATAATCAACTGCAGTTACTTAGTCTGCATCCAGGTGTAAGTATTGATGATGTTATTTCAAATACTGGCTTTGATGTAATGATTAAATCAGAAGAGATTACACCAATGCCTTCCCATGAGGAGCTTAATTTAATAAGAGAGGTTCTTGATCCTCAGGGTATTCGCAATTCAATTTTTGGAGAATAAAGATATGGCTAGATCAAAACCAACAATTATATATAAAAAGAAAGATGAAATAGCTGTTATTTCCATGAATAGGCCTGAGTATAACAATGCTCAAAATGGCAAGATGACATATGACCTAGATAAAGCTTTTAAAAAAGCAATCGATGATGATGAAATTAAGGTTATTGTTTTAAAAGGAAATGGAAAGCATTTTTCAGCAGGTCACGATATTGGCACACCCGGAAGAGATGTTGATGTTGAATATGATAGAAAATCTATGTGGTATGACCATACAAATAAGCCTGGCGGAGAGTTTTGGTATGTGAGGGAGCAAGAAGTCTATTTGAACATGTGCAGACGTTGGCGGGATATGCCTAAACCAACAATTGCTATGGTGCATGGAGCTTGCGTTGCAGGTGGATGCATGCTCGCTTGGGTGTGTGATCTCATTGTTGCTTCAGAGGATGCTTTTTTTGCCGATCCGGTTGTTCGCATGGGCATTCCAGGCGTTGAATATTTTGCTCATCCATATGAATTAAATCCTAGAATTGCAAAAGAATTCTTATTTCTAGGAGAGCGAATGTCCTCCTCTAGAGCCTATGAAATGGGAATGGTTAATAAGGTCGTTCCAATAGAAAATCTTGAATCAGCCGTTATGGATATGGCAAAAAAAATATCTTCTATGCCAAGATTGGGGCTAACCTTAACTAAACAAGCCATTAATCATGTAGAGGACCTCCAAGGCAAAAGAAATGGAATGGAGGCTGCATTTGCATGGCATCATTTTTCTCATGCTCATAATGACCTAACTACTGGTAATGTTTTGTCAGGATTTGATGCAAAAAAAATGGCTAAATCTCAACGTACCAAAACTAAGAAACCTTCACCAAAAAAATTAACAGCAAAAAAACCTGCTCCAAAAAAGAAAAAAAAATAAAAGAGATAGATTATTAACAAATTAACTGACATTTTGGGTTGCGATTATCCCATCATTCAAACTGCAATGGGTTGGGTTGCATTACCCGAACTAGTTGCTGCTACCTCAAATGCGGGAGCTTTTGGTTTCTTGGCATTAGCAACAGCTGGACCAAAAGAAGCAATTGAGATGATAGATAAAACTTTAAGCTTGACTGAAAAACCTTTTGGTGTAAATTTTCATATGTTCCAACCTGGAGCCGATGAGATTGTTCAGGCTGTCTTGGATAGAAAGATTAAAGCTGTAAGCTATTCAAGATCCCCAACACCCGATTACATCAAAGCTTTCAAGCAAAAAGGAATTATTTGCATGCCTACAGTAGGCGCCCTTAAACATGCGATTAAAGCTGAACAGCTTGGTGCCGATGCATTGGTCATTCAAGGTTCAGAGGGAGGGGGACACACTGGGTCAACGCCAACAACCCTATTGCTTAGTTCTGTCCTTGAGAATGTAGATATTCCAGTAGTTGCTGCAGGTGGATTTCGAGATGGATCTGGCTTAGCCGCTTCTCTTGCATGGGGTGCATGCGGTATTGCAATGGGAACTCGCTTTATGATGACTCAAGAAAGTCCTGTTCCCAGTAAAACAAAAGAGGCATATCTATCAGCACAAGTGGAAGAAATTAAAATAACCAAAAAATTTGATGGTTTATCTCACCGTCTAATTTTTAATAAGTACATACAAAAAATAGATCGCTCAAATCCCATATCTCTATTCATTATGTCTGTCACCTCAGCTTGGAAATATAAACAAATTACCGAAGCCTCTTTTGGCGATCTATTTAAATCTTTTGTTGCAATGCTAAAGGGAGATGATTTAACTATCTCACAATCAATTATGTCTGCTAACAGTCCTGCAATTATTCAAAAAGCAATGGTAGAAGGCTCACCTCATGAGGGCGCCATGCCATCAGGTCAAGTTGCTGGAATAATATCTAATCTTCCTTCATGCAAAGATTTGATTGATCAAATCATGAATGAGTTTGGAGTTGCAGCGGATAATTTTAAAAAGATTGTGGGTAGATCATGAGTGTTGGAACTTCTATTAATGAGGGCATTGCTGAAATTATTCTAGATTGTCCTCCTGTAAATGCATTAACTTCAACTGAATGGCTAGATTTAGCAACAAATATTGATAATCTTGCTCACAATAATGACGTAAGGGTTATCGTAATATCTGCTAAGGGAAAAGGCTTTTGTGCTGGCGCTGATATTAAAGAACTGCAAGAGGACCCCACTAAAATTACAGACGTTAATGATGGTTGCTGGAAAACTGCGAGAGCGATCCATGTTTCAAATGTTCCAGTAATTTCAGCTTGTCATGGATTCATACTCGGTGGTGGTATTTTACTTGCAGGTGCTTCTGATATTGTCCTCGCAACAGAGGATTCTTATTTTGGCTTACCTGAAATTGACAGAGGTGCCCTAGGTGGAGGTGCTCATTTAAGTCGTCTTTTTCCCTTGCAGGCAGTTCGGAAAATGATGTTTACAGGTAAACCCATTTCTGCACAACGAGCATATGAATATGGCTCCATTGAGTCACTGCATCCAGATTTAGACTCCGTCCGTGAAGCAGCGCTAATTATTGCTTATGACATAGCTTCTAAGAGCCCTATAGCAATGAATTTAGCTAAAAAAGCCTTGAATGAAATTGAGAATGGTAATGTCGATGAACATTATAAGTCTGAGCAAACTTTTACTTTAGAGCTATATAAATCCAAAGATTCTCAAGAAGCTCGAGATGCATTCGTAGAAAAAAGAGAAGCAGATTTCAAAGATGAAGATTGAGTTTACCAAAGAGCAGAATACTTTTAGGAAAGAAGTTCGATCTTGGCTGGAGAGTCATGTTCCAAATAAACCACTTTTATCATTAGATACAAAGGAGGGCTTTGAGCAACACAGAGAGTGGGAGAGAACCTTGCATCAGGGAAATTGGGCGATGGTTACTTGGCCAGAAGAGTATGGAGGAAGAGGTTTGGATTTAATTCAATGGTTAATCTTTGAAGAAGAGTACTATCGAGCTGAAGCTCCCACAAGAGTGAATCAAAATGGAGTTTTTTTACTTGGGCCAACCTTAATGGAATTTGGAACTCATGAGCAGAAATCTAAATTTTTAAATGCCATGGCAACTGGTGATCATATATGGGCTCAGGGCTGGTCTGAGCCAGGTGCAGGAAGTGATATGGCTGCTATTAGAACAACCGCAGTACTAGAAGGTGATCATTATAAAATTAATGGGCAAAAAACTTGGTCCTCAAGGGCAGCTTATGCTGATTGGACCTTTGGTTTGTTCAGAACTGATTTAGATTCTGAAAGACATAGAGGATTGTCCTTTATTTTAGTTCCATTAGACCTTCCGGGCATTACTGTCAGGCCAATTCCTCAGCTGGATGGCGAACCAGGCTTTGCTGAAATATATTTTGATGATGTAGAGGTTCCTGTAGAAAACCTGCTTGGTGGCGATGGGGACGGCTGGAAAATTGCAATGGCAACTGCTGGATTTGAGAGAGGTCTAATGTTAAGAAGTCCTGCACGTTTTCAGCAAACAGCTGCAAAATTAATGGAACTTTACCTGAACAAACAAGATCATTGTTCCCCAATGATCCAAGCCAAGATTGTTGAAGCATGGACTCAATCAGAATCATACGCTTTAAGTATTTACCATACCGCATCAAAAATGCTTGCAGGAGGCTCCATTGGGTCAGAATCAAGCTTAGGTAAGATTTTTTGGTCTGAACTTGATCATATGATGCATCAAACAGCATTAAAAATCTTGGGAGCTAGCGCAGAACTATCTCAGGAATCTCAAGATGATGCTGCTAAATGGATTAAAGGTTTTATGTTTTCTTATGCTGGACCAATTTATGCTGGCACAAATGAAATTCAAAAAAATATTATTGCAGAGAGATTGTTAGGACTGCCTAGATAAAAGATGAACTTTATTTTTACTGAAGAACAATTGCAATTTAAGGATGCTGTTAAGTCATTTTTAATAGATGAATGTACTCCAAAATCCATTAGACAGGGTTGGGATGTAAAAAAATCCTTCAACTCAGATAGATGGCAAGGCTTATTTGAGTTGGGTGTTTTGAATTCTAATCTGCCCGAAGATAAAGGCGGCCTAGGTATGGATCAAGTGACGCTAGCATTAATGGTTGAGGAGATGGGTTATGCTTGCCTACCAGAGCCAGTTGCTGAGCAAACTTTTTTAGTAAATGATTTAATTTCGCTTCTGCCCAAAGCTATCGCTAAAACTATTGAAGAGACTTATGATGCTGGTGCAAAATATATATCATTCGCTCATCCATTGGCTCCCAATCCGCTATTTATTGACGAATCAGCAGGACTGATTCTGTTTGATGATTCGGAATGTAAGTTCATATCTAAAGAAGATTTAGATTTCGAAATCATTGCATCCAATGATCCATCAAGGGAGATTTGTAAAATAATTTCAATCAAAAAAGCAATTTCGTCGAGCGAAAATTTTGCAGAATTAAATTCTGCAGTTTCCTCAAGAGGCGCCTTGATGACAGCAGCTTTATTAGTTGGTTTGGCTCAAAAGATGATAGATTTAAGTTCCGCTTATGTTGTTGATAGAACTCAGTTTGGCAAGCCAATTGGATCATTTCAAGCTGTAAAACATATGTTGGCTGATGTTGCGGTAAAGATTGAGTTTGCAAAGCCTGCTGTATATAGAGCGGCTTACTCTTTATTCGAAAATAATCCCAAATCAGCTTTACACTGTGCTCATGCAAAACTTATGTGTATTCAAGCTGCTGAATTAGCATGCAAAAATAGTATTCAGGCCCATGGAGCAATGGGCTATACCTGGGAGATGGATCTTCATATCTATATGAGAAAAGCTTGGTCGATGATGGCTTGCTGGGGGAATGAAGATAAGCAACAAGATATAATTTTTAAAACACTTGCTTCTTCAAACGAAGAGCTTGGTGTTTTGCATACTTTTTAAGGAGAAATTAAATATGCGAGATGCATTTATAGTTAGCGCACTAAGAACTCCCATAGGTAAGAAAAAAGGTTCTTTATCTAATATGCATCCAGCAGATCTAGGAGCTGTAGTTCTTTCAGCTACCTTTGATAAAGTTGATCTAGATCCTGGATTGGTTGAGGATGTAATTTTTGGGTGTGTAGATACGGTCGGACCTCAGGCTGGCGACATTGCGAGGACTTGTTGGTTGGCAGCAGGATTGCCTGAGCATGTTCCTGGTACAACCGTTGATCGTCAATGCGGCTCATCACAGCAGGCAATTCATTTTGCTGCTCAGGCAATTATGTCAGGCACCACAGATGTCGTAATTGCTGGAGGCGTTCAAAACATGAATTTAATTCCGATATCATACGCAATGATAGCAGGGCAAGCATTAGGCTTTGCAGATCCATTTTCTGGTTCAAAGGGCTGGGTTAATCGCTACGGTAATAAAGAGGTCAGTCAGTTTAATTCAGCACAGATGATTGCTGAAAAATGGAATATTTCAAGGCTAGAGATGGAAAACTATGCATACCAAAGCCATCAAAAAGCCCTGAGTGCCATTGAAAAAGGCTTGTTTAAAGATGAAATTATTTCAGTTCAAGATTTTGATACTGATGAGACTCCAAGAGCAGAAACTTCATTGGAAAAAATGGCTTCCTTGAATCCATTGATTGATGGCCATGATATTACAGCCGCTATTTCTTCACAAAATGCGGATGCATCTTCAGCTATTTTGATTGTTTCAGAAAAAATTCTTAAAGAGCATAATTTGAGCCCTTTGGCTCGAATAGCTCATATGAGTGTTAGAGCTGATGATCCCATCTGGATGCTGACTGCACCAATGCCAGCAACTGAGTATGCGATTAAAAAATCAGGCATAAAATTAAATGATATTGGTTTGGTGGAGATCAATGAAGCTTTTGCATCTGTTGCTATGGCATGGCAGAAAGAAATGGAGTATCCAATGGATCAAATCAATATTAACGGAGGGGCAATTGCTCTTGGACATCCCCTCGGAGCAACTGGGGCAAGATTGATGACTACCATGGTTCATAATATGAAAAGAGATAATATTAAATACGGCTTACAGACCATGTGTGAGGGTGGAGGCCAGGCAAACGTAACAATTTTAGAGAATTGCTCATGAACAATTTAATGAACCCTGAATATCCTCAAGGCAGAAATCTCTTTAAAGATCAAAATATTTTAATTACAGCTGCAGCTGGTTCTGGAATTGGCTTTTCAACTGCCAAGCGATTTCTTGAGGAAGGAGCAAATATTTTTATTTCCGATGTTCATCAAGGAAGGTTAGATGAGGCAATAGAAAGTTTGCAAAAACTGAATATGGGTGAAGTTAATGGTTGTCTTTGCAATGTCACCAATGATGAAGAAATTGAAGCTATGTTCAACAAGGCCATTGCTTGCTATTCATCTTTAAATGGAGTTGTCAATAATGCAGGACTTGGCGGAGAGTCCTTATTAGAAAATATGACTAATGATGCTTGGGATCTAGTAATGGATGTGACCCTTAATGGTTCTATGAAAATTATGAGAGCTGCCATTCCAGTGCTTAAAGATACCCAAGGGGTCATTGTTAATAATGCATCTGTGTTGGGCTGGAGGGCTCAAGCGGGTCAATCTCACTATGCTGCTGCAAAAGCTGGAGTAATGGCTTTAACAAGGTGTGTTGCATTAGAAACCGTAGATCATGGAATTAGAATTAATGCAGTAGCTCCCAGCCTTGCAATGAATCCACATCTGTCCAAGACTAGCTCAGATGAATTGATAGCTGAATTAGAATCCAAAGAAGCTTTTGGAAGAGGGGCTGAACCTTGGGAAATAGCAAACATTATTTTGTTCCTGGCATCAGACCTCTCTTCATATATGACTGGTGAGGTAATATCTGCATCATCTCAAAGGGCATAGATGGAAAAGCTAGCCTATCAACTTTGGAAAAAAGATGATGACAGTCTAGAAACTTTTAAACAATTACTTCTTAAAAACCTTAGTAAAGATATTGGCGAGCTAGTTTTAGAGTTACAAATTAATATCGCTGATGCTGATGTTGAACCTGCAAATACTCTAGCGCAATCAAATTACCCACCATCACCAAATGCGGTCATTTTTATTAAAGTTAAGAGTTATTTTTATATGGATACGCTTGCAAGTCATCTAAAGAAAATTTCAAAAAAAATTCAAGGCTTTGTGGTGAGTGAGTCAATAATTTTAGATGATTTAGACAAAAGTCCCTTAGGTCTTAGAGCTGAGGGGTTTTCGCAAGTGGTTTTTTTGGAGAAACCAGAAACTATGTCTACATTTGATTGGTTTGATCACTGGACCAATCATCACACAATCATTGCTATTGAAACTCAATCTAATTTTATTTACGTTCAAAATACGGTTGTTAGATCTTTGCAGCAAACCTCTCCAACTTTTATTGCTATTATTGAGGAGTGTTTTCCATCTTCGGCTATGACAGATCCAGCTGTTTTCTATGCAGCAGAGAACGATCCAGAGCTCCTTGCTAAAAATACAAAGATAATGATGGATAGTTGTGAGAAATTTATTGATTTTAATAAGATCGAGGTAATTCCTACAAGTCGGTATAGAATAATTTAACTAAATTAAAAACTTAAAAAGAGGGGAAAGTATGAGTGAATTAAAAGTTGCATTGGTCACTGGGGCTGCAAGTGGCATGGGTAGAATCTCTTCTAAAAGATTGGCTGCTGATGGTGTGCACGTTGCAGCTGTAGATGTGAATGAAAAAGGATTAAGCGAGCTAAAACAAGAATCAAACAATATCTCTATTTTTCCATGTGATTTATCTGATTCAAATGCAGTCAAGTCTATGGTTCAGCAAGTTCAATCAGAAGTAGGTTCGATTGATAGGGTGACAAATGCAGGCGCCATAATGCCTTTGGGCAGGGTGGCTGATTTATCAGCTGAGTCGATCAATCAATTAATGAGAATCAACTATGAGGGCACGGTCAATATTGTAGCTAATGTCTTGCCACAAATGATTGAGAGAGATTCAGGGCAAATAATTTTATTTGGCTCAATTGCTGGAACATGTCCGGTTGAACATATGTCTGCATACAGCGCCTCAAAAGCAGCAGTGAATATGTATGGAGAAATCTTGGCTAAAGAACTTGAAGATACAAACATACGAGTGATGCTGGTCTGTCCCGCCATAACTGATACCCCTTTAATGAGGTTTGTAGATGAGACTGACGCACCTCAATCTATCAAAAAATCTGTGATGGGTGGAAAATTAAACAATCCCGAAGATGTGGTTAGTGCTATTGAGAGAGATATTTTAACTGATAAGGTAATCTGCTATCCGACGCCTGATGCATTGTATGCTACAAGGATCAGAAGGTTTTTTCCAAATTATTGGTGGAAATTAGTTGAAAAAAATTCATAATGAAATAGACCATGGAATATATTGATAAACTCCCGCCAGATAATAGAGATCTCTCTATGTTTCCAGGTCAATATGGATGGCCTTTTCTCGGTAAAACCGTTGAGCTTGTAAAAGATACATTGGCAATGTGCAACAAACATTATGATAAGTATGGTCCTGTCTCCAGGCTTGATATGGTTCGCAATCAAAGAGTTTTGATGTGTCTTGGACCAGAGTTTAATGAAGCCGCTTTATTCGATCCTCAGGGTAATTTCAGCGTAGCTGGTGGCTATGCGAGTTCATTGGGCACATTGTATCCAGAAGGCATGTTGCTGCGGGATGACAAAAAACATAAAAAGACAAGAAGAGCATCCCAACCAGCTTTTAAGACAGATGCTCTCAAGTCATATGTTGATATGTTGATTCCTATTCAAGAGCGAAGAATTCAATCGCTTCCCATTGATGAGGAATTTGTATTCTACGATAATATTCAAGAAACATTGATGGATGTTGCCGCAAGAGTATTTATAGGTTTGGATGAAAAAAGCCCAGAAGCTCAAAGGCTTAGTTATCTCTTTTCAACAATCAATGAGGGACTGGTAACTCCCTTGCCTTATGATCTTCCATTTTTAAAATTTAGAAAATCTATGCAGGCAAGAGAGGAATTAAGAGAATTTTTTATTTCAAATATTCCTCAAAGAAGAGGGTCAGATGCGCAAGATATGTTCACTAGATACTGCAATGCCCAAGATGAGGATGGAGAGTACTTGGATGATATCGATATAGATGGTCACATGGCTTTTTTATTATTTGCAGCATTTGATACTACGACTAGTGCGCTGACTAATATTCTGTATTACCTTGGCAAAAACCCTCAATGGCAAGATAAGGTTCGTGAAGAAATTTTTAGTATCAATAATGAAATGCCGACATTCGAAGATATGGCAGAAATGACCATGACCGAATACGTATTTCAAGAAACTTTAAGATTTTATCCATCAGTTATGATTCTAAATAGACGAACCACCAGAGATGTTAATGTTGCTGGATATGACATTCCTGCAAATACCGTTGTGATGCTTAGTCCTCCATTTACACATCGAATGAAAGAATGGTGGTCGAATCCTTTGGAGTTTGATCCCATGCGATTTTCTCCAGAAAGAGCTGAGCACAAAAAACATGGATTTAGCTATGTTCCATTTGGCGGTGGTGCGCACAAATGTATTGGCATGCATTTTGCAATGATGAATGCAAAATTATATTTATTTAGGTTATTAAAAAATTATAAAGTAAACCTAAGATCCAATTACGATCCAGCATTCATGCATGTTCATTTGCCCAGACCAATAGATGGGCTTCCATTGAAATTAACAAGGATTTAGTTCAATGATTCCTCAAGGCTCATATTTAGAAGTCGAGAATGACTTTAAGTTTCATTTTTACGACGAGGGTGATGGGGATGTAGTTGTGTTACTTCATGGAAGTGGAACAGGTGCGTCTGGATACACCAATTTTAAGAATAATTTTGTTGCATTAAAACAAGCGGGATTTAGAGTGATTTTACCTGATCTGCCCGGATATGGTTTTTCAAGCAAACCAGAGAATGAAATTTATTCGTTGGATTATTTTAATACTAAAATTATTCAACTCCTTGATGCGTTAGAGATTAAATCATTTTCTTTAATTGGTAACAGTCTTGGTGGAGCTTTATCTATTGGCCTTGCATTGAGCAACCCTAAAAGAATAAATAAATTAATATTAATGGCTCCAGGAGGAATTGAAGATAGAGAGGTTTACAATGAAATGCCTGGAATTAAAAAATTATTATCAGATTTTCTGGGTGGCAGCATGGATCAGGAAAAAATAGAAGGATTGCTGGAGCTTTTTCCATATGATAATTCCATTATTAGCAAAGAAATGATCGAAGAAAGAATGGAGATTTTACCTCTCATGAATACTCAAGTAATGGCTTCGATGGATATTCCAAATATGGAGTCACAGCTTTCTTTAATTAAACAGCCTGTATTGGCTTTTTGGGGTATCAATGATCAATTTATTCCTGTTTCTGGTTCAATGAAAATTGGTGAAAATTGTCCAAATGCTCAGATCATGCTTTTTAGTCAATGTGGGCATTGGGTTATGATTGAGAAAGAAAAAATCTTTAATGAGGCCTGCATTAATTTTTTATCGGCTTAGCCTATGAATTTAAATACTATTAACGAGATAGCATCTGAGCTTTTTTTTGCCTTAAAAAATCAAGAAACTATTCAACCGCTCTCTGAGCGATATGAAGAAATAGATATCAATGACGCTTATCAAATTTCTCGCAAATTCCTCTCTTTAAGAGTGGATAAGGGAGAAACAGTAATTGGTAAGAAAATTGGCGTTACAAGCCCAGTTGTTCAAGAGATGCTTGGAGTCAACCAACCTGATTTTGGTTTTCTAACAGATAAAATGTTTGTTAAAAATAAGTCTAATTTTTTATTAAAAGATTCCTTAATTCAACCCAGAGCGGAAGCTGAAATTGCTTTTATTTTAAAAGCAGATATTCAAGGACCCGGGATAACCAAGGAAGATGTAATTTTAGCAACCGAAAAAATTGTTCCATGTTTTGAAATAGTTGATTCTAGAATTGATGATTGGAAAATTAAAATTCAAGATACTATTGCCGATAATGCCTCTTGCGGAATTTTTGTTTTAGGCGAGGGTTCATGCTTGCCTGAGAAGTTCCCAATGGATGAGTTGGAAGTGATTGTTTATAAAAATGGAGATTTTTTATCATCAGGTCTTGGTTCAGCTGTTCAAGGACATCCAGCTGAAGCGGTTGCATGGCTAGCTAACACTTTGGGTGAATATGATATTCCATTATTAAAAGGCGAGTTTATTTTATCTGGATCGCTAGTTCCTCTTGAGCCAGCCTTAGTGGGCGACAAATTCTCATTAGAGCTTAAGGGTGTTGGAACCTGCGAAATCAATTTTATCTAATTATGAATAAAGTAAAATGTGCAATCATAGGATCTGGAAATATTGGCACAGATCTGATGTTGAAAATTATCAAAACTTCTCAATCTTTGTCTTTGAATGGAGTAATTGGAATTGATCCAGATTCTGAAGGATTGGCAATGGCTAAATCTCACAATATTCCAATTTCGACATCTGGCTTGGAGGGATTTATGGAGATGGAGGAGTACCAGGATACGGAAATATTTTTTGATGCAACATCTGCTGGTGCCCATAAAAACCACCATGATTTAATTATTAATGATGGTAAAAAGATGATAGATCTTACGCCTGCAGCCATTGGTCCGTATTGTGTTCCCGTTGTAAATCTAAGTGAGCATTTAAGAGAAAAGAATGTAAATATGGTGACATGTGGTGGTCAGGCAACTATCCCGATGGTTGCAGCAGTCAATCAAGTATCCAGCGTTAGGTATGCCGAGATAGTTGCATCTGTTTCTTCGAGGTCAGCTGGACCGGGTACAAGAGCCAACATTGATGAATTCACTCAAACAACTAAGTTAGGACTTGAAAAAGTGGGAGGTGCAGATAGAGCTAAAGCAATCATAGTGTTAAATCCAGCTGAGCCGCCTTTATTGATGCGAAATACTGTTTTTACTTTGTGTGATCCCGTTGATCAGCATCTAGTAAAAGAAAGTGTGGAGGCTATGGTAGCTCGTGTTCAATCCTATGTGCCAGGCTATCGACTAAAGCAAGAAGTTCAATTTGAAAGATTTGGTTCCAATAACCCATGTTTAATTCCTGGATACGGTGAGTTTGAAGGTTTAAAAGCATCAATTTTTCTTGAAGTTGAAGGCGCTGGACATTATTTACCAACCTATGCGGGAAACCTAGATATCATGACTTCTGCTGCTATGGGAACCGCGCAAGAGTTAGTTAAATTGAATTTATGAAAAAGCTATACATTCAAGACGTCACCTTAAGAGATGGAATGCATGCAATTAGGCATCAATATGGTTTAGACCATGTAATTGAAATTGCACAAGCATTGGATGAAGCTAAAGTTGATGCTATTGAGGTGGCTCATGGAGATGGTTTATCTGGATCTTCTTTTAATTATGGTTTTGGAGCTCATACTGATCAAGAATGGATTGGAGCAGTTGCAGAGAAATTAAATCATGCAAAGTTAACTACTCTTATCTTACCAGGCATCGCTATTAAAGAGGATCTTAAATGGGCATGGGATTTGGGAGTCAGATCAGTAAGAGTTGCCACTCATTGCACTGAGGCAGACGTCTCAAAACAGCACATTGAGTTTGCAAGAGAATTAGGAATGGATACTATCGGTTTTTTGATGATGTCACATATGACCTCGCCTTCAAATTTAGCTGAGCAAGCAAAATTAATGGAGTCATATGGAGCTGAATGTGTGTATGTAGTAGATTCAGGTGGCGCATTAAGCATGAAGGATGTTGCAGATAGGTTCAAAGCTTTTAAAGATACTTTGGATCCTGAAACTCAAACAGGTATGCATGCTCATCACAATTTATCTTTAGGAGTTTCGAATTCTATTGTTGCAGTTGAAAATGGAGCTAATAGAGTTGATGCAAGTCTTGCTGGGATGGGTGCCGGAGCAGGAAATGCACCTCTTGAAGTTTTTATTGCTGCAATTGATAGATTAGGTTGGGCCCATGGAACAGACCTATTTAAATTAATGGATGCTGCAGAAGAGCTTGTTCGACCCTTACAGGACAGACCTGTTAGAGTAGATAGAGAAACTTTAACATTGGGTTATGCTGGGGTTTATTCATCCTTTTTAAGGCATGCTGAATCAGCTGCTGAAACTTATGATCTTGATACAAGAGAGATTCTTGTTGAGCTGGGAAAAAGAAAGATGGTGGGAGGTCAAGAAGATATGATTGTAGATGTAGCCTTAGATTTATTGAAAAAGAAATCTCAATCATGAAAATTGGCATGACCCTTCCGGTCATGGAACCTGATTTATCCAGGCGAGACTTAGAAGATTGGACCTTGAGAGTAGACGCTGGCCCATG
>Ga0213861_10001390_pt1 | contig 21350 bp, 27 predicted proteins | sample PICome_4_FD_160110 | JGI IMG/M metagenome (GOLD analysis project Ga0213861, IMG submission 160110) | Coastal seawater microbial communities near Pivers Island, North Carolina, United States - PICO131 | ecosystem: Environmental > Aquatic > Marine > Coastal | place: USA: North Carolina... | reverse complement strand
ACAAACTTCAAAACTCTTAACTTAAACTTCCATCTCAAATACTTTTCTATCTCTTTGGTCTTTTTCATATTAAAAGTGTATACTAGGGTTTTATTAAACTAGTTCTCTTTTAGTTGACGTAGTCACAAACAAAACATTTTAGAAAAGCTTCCTCGCTTGAGGGAGTTTTTTTTTGAGATAATTCTAAACACCGCTCCAGGCCTTGTTCTAAATGAATATGCAGACGACCAAGACCCAACGGATCGTCCAATTTATGGAATAAACCTAGGTGTAATTGGGCTCTATGATCTAAAATATGTCTTTATTGAAGGGGGCATGTTTGCATCCCCGTACTTCTATAAATCATTGACTTTTATTAACTATTATTCTTGGATTGGGTTGCGGCTGTTTTCAAGAAAAAATGAAGGAGCTTTTATTTCTGCAGGGTGGACGCCCTCTTTTCATTTCTCAAAACCACCTCATAAGAAATTTAACAATGTGACGCTTGGAGTTAAAATTGGAGCCGCTTTCTAATTGCCTCGACCTAGTCATTCCGTTCTTGAAATGCAAAAGCCCCTATGACTTCCCCTTCCCCTCGATCACGACGACAAATTCACCCTTAATTGGGTTATGTGTAAAGTGTTCCAAAAGTTCAGCGGTTGTTCCTCTAGCAGTTTCTTCAAACTTTTTAGAAATTTCACGTGATATGGATATTTGTCGATCCGCTTCAAAGTGTTCTTGAAACTGTTTAAGCGCTTTTAAGATTCGGTGTGTAGATTCATATAAAACTACCGTTCGTTCCTCCTCAGCAATCTTAATAATGCGCGTTTGTCGTCCTTTTTTGGTTGGTAAAAACCCTTCGTACACAAACTTTTCGCAAGGAAAGCCCGAATTTACTAAAGCCGGAACAAATGCTGTTGGCCCAGGCAAACATTCTACCTCAATTCCCTTACGCACGCATTCCCGTACCAATAAAAATCCGGGATCAGAAATAGCAGGAGTGCCGGCGTCTGAAACCAGAGCGTAAGTCAATCCGCTCTCAAGTTCACCTACTATTCGATCAACCGTTTTATGTTCGTTGTTGAGGTGATGTGAAATGAGTTTGTTTTCAATTTCGAATTTTTGAAATAATTTAACCGTGGTTCTAGTGTCCTCCGCTAAAACAGCGTCTGCTTCTTTTAACATACGAATGGCTCTAAAGGTAATGTCCTCTAAATTGCCAATTGGGGTTGGTACAACAATTAGTTTACCCATTATTCAAATTTGACTTCATAAAGTTTAGACCACAATTTGCCTGTAATGTACGTTTTTCCTGTTGCAGGATTGTATGCAATGCCATTTAAAACATCATTTCCTATTTCGCGGGCATCTTCCACAACCTTATCACAGTTGATGTAGGTCAGTACTTTTCCCGTGGCAGTATCTACCTTGGCAATTTTTGTGTCTTGGTAAATGTTCATGTATAAATAACCATCTATTAATTCTAGCTCATTCAGGTTTCCTACTGATTGTTGGTCGTCAAAAATTTGAATGGTTTTTACAACTTTAAACGTTTCAGGATCGCGCCATACAATTTCTGAATCGCCGTTTGACATGATTAAGTTTTCTCGGTCATTACACAATCCCCAGCCTTGTCCGTCATATTGGTATTGACCAATTTCGTTAAAGTCCATATCATAAATAAAGCAGGTTTGCGCTTTATATGTTATTTGGTAAATGGTGTCGCTGAGGATCGTTATTCCCTCTCCAAAAATGGATGCGTCCAAATCTTGCGATCTTATTTGTTTTCCCGTTGTTAAATCAACTTCTGCGAGGACTGAACGCGCGTATTGTCCCGTTCCTTCGAACAAACTGCCCTTATAAAACTCTAATCCTTGGGTATATGATCCCTTTTCATGCGGATACGTATTCACGATTGTTGCATCTAATTCGCTGGGTGAAATATTACTGAAGAAAACTATTTTTCGATAATCCGATCGTGCTTTACCATCCGCATCTGTATAGGTCAATAGAATTTTATTCCATCCCACTTTACTTAAACTATCTGTTGGAATTGAAATCGTTTGATTCTCAACCGCCAAGTCCGTTGAATACAATGTGTCATCAACATAAAGTTCTAAATTCTTAATTCCTTCGGCCGCATTAATTTTAATTTCAACCTCAATTGATTGACCAATTGTAAATTGATCTTCATTAAATGGTGAAAGCAATTGTGCCGGAACAACATTTTTCACTGGTCTGTCAACAGGATCATCTTCAGGCCCTTCTCCCTTACAACCAACCCATATAAATGCAACAGCAATAACAATAATTAACAGTGGAAATAATCGTTTCATGATTGGAATTAAAAGTTTTGAATCATTTCCATTAACACTTGCTTTTTTCTTGTAGACACAGGTACTTTAGTTCCGTCTTTCATGAAAATATAGCCGTCAGATTTTGTAAATTCTTTTATAAAACGTGCGTTCACCAAATGCGATTGGTGAAGACGAATAAAATAATGATCTGTCAAAAGCTTGTCAAATTCTTTTAGTGTTTTAGTAACTAAAAGTTTAGTTCCGTCGAGAAAATAAAACATGGTGTAATTGATATTCGATTCGCAACGTAAGATCTCGGCGACTTCAACAATGTGAATTTTATCTAGTGTATTGAGCGCTATTCGTTTTGGTTTGTCCAAGTTCTCTTTTAACAAATCAATCCGCTCAGCAGGCTTATCTTGCTGTTCCACTTTACTTACAGCATCCATTAGCTCATCAGGATCAATAGGCTTCAATAAATAGTCAACCGCACTAAATTTAAATGCTTTAACCGCGAACTCATCAGATGCGGTGGTGAAAATTAACTTAAAATCTGTCGTAGGCAAGATCTCTAATAAGTCAAACCCCGTTCCGTCTTGCATTTGGATATCTAAAAAGACAAGGTCCGGCTTTAACTCTTTAATAATTTTCGCTCCTGTAACTACTCCTTCAGCTTCGCCAACTACATTAATATTTACGCAATAGTTTTCGAGATCAGCTTTTAAAACTGTTCTTGCTTCTGGAATATCATCAATGATTATCGCATTTATCATAAGTTTTGTTTTATCGCAGCCACATCAATTTGGTTATGGGATGCCTGGTAAGTGCATTTTCCATTCTTTACAATCAACACTTGCGGTGATTGGTGCATTACATCTAAATCCGCAGCTATTTTATTAGACAATTCACGATAGTTGATTAAGTCCAAATAAACGGGCTGTAACACTTCTTCATCAATATCCCAATAATTCTCTAAACGACTTAAGGCCATTGAACTGATTGAACACCTAATGCTATGCTTAAAGAGCATAACTGGTTTCTCAAAAGATTCTTTCTGAATCAACTGATCCAAATCGGCCGCATTGTTCAATCGCAACCATTTTACGCTGACATTGACTTCGATATTTTTTTTCCCAAACCCAAAGAACCCCATTAATATGCTGATTTAAATTGATCTAAAAAACGAATATCGTTTTCAGAGTATAAACGTAGATCACCTACGCGATATTTTAATTGTGCTATTCTTTCTACACCCATTCCAAATGCAAAACCGGAGTATACCTTACTATCAATATTTGCCGAATCTAATACGGCAGGGTCAACCATACCGCATCCTAAAATCTCTAACCAACCGCTGTACTTACAAACATTGCAGCCTTTCCCATTGCAAATGGTACATGAAACATCCATCTCTGCGCTTGGTTCTGTAAACGGAAAGTAAGATGGTCGCAATCTAATTTTTGTTTTCTCACCAAACATTTCTTTCGAAAAATAATCCATGGTTTGTTTCAAATCTGCAAATGAAACGCCTTTGTCCACATATAATCCTTCTACTTGATGGAAAAAACAATGCGCACGAGCAGAAATTGCTTCATTCCGATAAACCCGCCCCGGTGAAATGGTACGAATGGGTGGTTCGCTTCCCTCCATAACCCGCACTTGAACAGATGACGTATGTGTTCTCAATGCCATATCGTTTTCTCCTTTCTCTATGAAAAAAGTATCCTGCATGTCTCTCGCCGGGTGTTCTGGTGGAAAGTTAAGCGCTGAGAAATTATGCCAATCGTCTTCAATTTCTGGTCCTTCTGAAACGTTAAAACCAATTCGGTTAAAAATTTCAATAATCTCATTGCGCACAACTGCCAATGGATGTCGCGATCCTAAAGCGATTTCTTCTGCCGGGCGTGTTAAGTCAATTTTATTGCTTGTTGCTTTCTTTTGACCGCCACCAACACTGGCTTTGAATTTTTCAAAAGCCTTTTCGCCCTCTTGCTTTAAGGCATTTATTTTTTGGCCAAAGTCCTTTTTTAGCTCATTTGGAACTTCTTTCAATTCTTGATAAAGCCCCTTAATGATGTTCTTTGATCCTAAAAACTTAATTCGAAAAGCCTCTAATTCCTCAGCCGATTTCACCTTAACTTGGCTCATTTCAGCTTTAATTTCTTCTATTTTTTCCTTTAAACCCATGGTAGGTCTGTAACTTTTGTAATTCCTTAACTGTTATAACTCTTACACGCCGCATTTGGCGTTGTGCGAAATTACAAAAAAAACACGGATCGAATTGTATGTTCTAGGCAGGGAAAATCAGCGTTCGTGAAAATAAAAAATGAAGCTAGACAACCTTTTTAGGGTTGAAATTGTAATAGATGTAGCTGAACGAAATAATCGTCGAAGATGAAAAGAATGAAACTAATCGGTATGATGCTATTGTTTGCGGGCTTAGGCGTGGGAATTTCATCTTTTAAAAAAGAGGGACCAACTCTAGCAAGCATAAAGGTTGTAAACACGGGAGGTGAGGCAATTTCTGGTGCATTTGTACGTTTATATGGTACTTCTACAGAAACTCCTCCACGACAAAACATTTTAGACGGTACGGTTTATACGAATTCGGAAGGAATCGCGAACTTTGATTATAGTGATTATTTTAAATTAGGCCAATCTGGGTTTGCTGTTTTGGATATTGATGTCAAATACGAAACTTATTTAGGAACCGGGATTATTAAAGTAGAAGAAGAAAAATTAAATACGGAAACAGTAATTGTTCAATAATAAGTTGAATAATAGCTGAAATGAACACATAGAAAGAGATGAAAACCACAGAAGTGGAAACCTTTACTTAAAAAAACCGTATTTTTGTACAGGTTGTTCTCATAGAGAATAATATAAAACAGATGAAAATGAATAAAATTATTGGAAAAGCAGGATTGTTATTAATGGGAGCGGCATTTATAGCGCTAACAGCAGGGTCATGCAGAAAAGAAGGAGAAACAGTTGCTAAAATTACTGTTGTGGATACTGGTGGAGTTGTGCTACCTGGAGCAATGGTACGTTTATACCCGAGCCCAACTATTGCCGAGCACGGAGCTATTGTTATTGACGATACAGTATTTACAGGAATTGACGGAGTTGCATCATTTGATTTTTCAGATAATTACAACCTAGGTCAAGCAGGTGTTGCTGTATTAGACATTGAAGTTAGACTTGGTGACACACTTTATGGTGAAGGAATTATTAAAATTGAGCAAGAAGTTACTTCTGAAGAAAAAGTAGTAGCACAATAGCATAAAGAATTTAATTTGAGACCCCATTGCGCCTTTGGCGCATTGGGGTTTTTTTATTTTTGCACTATGATCACCGAAACCTTGTCTCTTATTGATCCTAAATTGGAAGTTTCTGAATTACTAGAAAACCAGCAATATGGTTTTAAAATCAAATGGGTTCACCTACCCGCCCTTAAATGTCAACTATTATTTACTGAAGGTTTATCGAATAATGTTCAAAAGGTCAAAGCGGGATTTGAGGATTTTAATAAAATAGAACTCTATTTTTGCCTGCCTGAATTTTGGAACTTAAGAGTTGATAAATGGCCCATTCACTGGATAGAACGTTTGGCTTGTATTCCGCAAAAAAACAACACTTGGTATGGCCCTGGCGACACAATTCCTGCGGGCAATCCACCAGAAAATTTGTCTGAACGATTAAAAGCCAATCATTTTATGTTGGTAGAACCTATTACGCTTGGCCCTCTATTTGACGACCCAAACCGGAGCGATTTAAACATTAAGTTTTTAGGTCTTGTGCCAATCACAGAAGAAGAATTGGATTATAAAATTAGAAATTCAGCTACTGTTTTAACCCTAAAAATGATTGATGCGAATTTTACTGAAAAGGTAGATATGTTTCGCAAAACGGTTTGTCGCAAGCGATTTTTTGGATTGTTTTAAACTCTTGTTCGCAGGATTGCAAAACCCGTTTAAAATTAATTTTTTAGTTTTACAGTATGATGCAACGATTAACACAAGCAGAAGAACAAGTCATGTTACGGCTATGGGGACTCAAAGAAGCTACCGTTAAAGACATCATTCAATTTTACCCATTGCCAAAACCGGCCTATAACACTACCTCTACCATTGTTCGCATCCTTGAAAGAAAGAAGTTTATTGGACACAAAAAAAAAGGCAGAGGATTCATTTATTTTGCGTTAATAAGCAAAGAGGATTATCGTAATTACTTGGCGGATTGGATGCTGAATAATTATTTTGATTGTTCAAAGCAAGACGCCATCAACTACTTCAATCAAAATAAGCGATTGGACGAATTGTTATAGTTCTCAATTGTTCGGGAAGAAACGCTCTCGTAATTTCAAAATGGGCATTTCAAAATAATGATAAGACAAATAACTGGTTATTATTGTCGCAATCAAGGTGGCGGCTGCAAAACCAAAAAAGAGCAACCAATTGTCAAGCACGATCTCATTATTTCTGAAGATTTTTACAAGCACATGAATCCAAATTAAGTGGTATACATAAAGCCCGTAACTTATTTTACCCAGCCGAGTAAATATGTTTGTTTCAGAAATTTTTAATTGACCCGTTTTTGGAATAAAAATCAACAATAAGCCTGCAAAGAGTAATGAGAATATCGTATGCTTAAATATATTCAAAGACCAAACGTCATGAAGAAACAACGCCTTTTGATAATATAAAACCAGCAAAATAAATGCCACATAGCCAATTCTAAAACTGAACGGAATCTTCATTACAAAATCTTCTACGCTTTTATAGTTCGTGGCAACCATATAGCCCAACAGGCCGCTTATTGCGAAATAATCAAGGTTACTAAATAGCTCATTCGTAGTCACATTTTCATTATGAAAAAGTGCAGGCTCCATAATTCGCATGGTCCACGCCGCAAAAACTGAGATTATTAAAAAATAAGGAATAACTTTTCGCCGAATAAAAAAGAAAACCACCATCCAAAGGGTATAAAAATGCTCTTCAATACAAAGCGACCAAAAAACCGATAACGGTGTCGTTCTTGGCCCATTATCCATAATAATGGACTTGTAATTTTCTGTAAATGTTAATGAAAATCGCCAATCAGGATCATAACCGCCCCAATTTGTATGAAAACCTATAGATTGCGCAAAATCAGTGGGAATTAACAAAGCCATAATCACCACCAAATAGAACAGTGGCCAAATTCTAAACGCCCTCCTTACGAAAAATAGCTTGAGATTAATGCGGTTCGTGTTAAGCTTTTCGTAGGTAAGAATATACGTAATTAGAAAGCCACTCAGCACAAAAAAGAAACTTACTCCTACGCCACCGCCATGTTTGATATGATCGTAAAAAAAAGCTTTAAAAGGCAAATCTGCTGTTACCGCAAACAAAGGGAGGTGAAATATGAACACCTTGAAAAAAGCAAAAAAACGAAAAGCGTCAAAAGAATGAAAATGAATTTTTTTTGACCCCTGCATGGCTCATTTATTCTTCTTCCATTATCTCAACTCGAATGCCTACATCAATAACCTCTGGTAATTCCTTTTCGCGCATAGCATGTTGCAGTTGAAATTGATATTTACCTGCGGTTGAAAACCGTCCACCGCTTGCAATAAGACCGTGAAACTCAACCACCGTGCCCGTGTTTTCACCATACCATTCGCCGTCAGACTTGGCCAATAAAAACTCTAATGTGTCTTTATTAGAGGTGCCATTTGGATATTCGCTGTAGAGAAAAACATAAATATTGCTGTATTTATAATCCGTTGTAGTTCTCAAATTCACAAAAATATTCACCGGCGACATGGTGTCTATCACTTCAAATTCAAAGGCTTTAATATCATCACTCATCCAAATATTATCGGCTACCGCAAGATGCTCCTCATAGATCATATTGCTATCGCAAGACCCTAGGCTTAGGAGCATTACAAAACCCATCAATACACTCATGTTATGTGCGATATTAAGCGTCTTTCTTTTCATTATTCTCACTACCCTTATTGGCGTTGTTCGTGTTGTTCGGTTTCTTTCGATTCCGATTTCGGTTATTGTTAGGCTTTTTAGTGCCAGTGTTTTCAGAACGTGACTTATTATTTTCGTTACCCTTTTCTGCTCCTTGCGGATTATTCTTTTTCCGGTTTGGATTGTTATTTGGGCGTTTTTTCTTTTGTTGATTCGGATTCGCCTTCTTCTGATTCGGGTCGTTGTTATCCGCTATTTTCTGATTCGGATTAGGCTTTCTGTTTTGCCCAGCTGGTTTATTTCCTTGCGGATTTTTATTACTCTGTGTTTGCTGTCCGCCTCCTGGTCTTTTCTTCTTCTTTTTCTTTTTACTTCGCTTGAAAACATGCTCAAAACGTTTTAAATCATCTTGACCAACCACGTCTGTATAATCTGGAACTTCCACCTCAACTTCAATCATGAAGTCTTTCAAATCTACCGGCTCTTCACCTGCTTTATTCAACTTAATAATCTCATGAACTCGGTCGGGCATTAGTGGAATAAAACCTCCAGCTCCAGGATTCTTTTTATCCTCTTGGATATACCACATCTGTCCCTTAAAAACATCCGTTTTTACATGAAAAGCAACTCCTTTTTGTGTTTTTAAACGAACGTCAGAACGCGGAAATTGCTTTAGCGCTTCTAAATAAGCATCCAGCTCATAATTCAAACAACACTTTAATTTACCACATTGGCCCGCAAGCTTCTGCGGATTTAAAGAAAGTTGTTGGTAACGCGCAGATGCCGTTGAAACCGACCTGAAATCAGTCAACCAAGTTGAACAACACAATTCGCGTCCGCAAGAACCAATACCGCCTAATCGTGCTGCCTCTTGACGCACACCGATCTGCTTCATTTCAATTTTCAACTTAAACGTATCTGCCAAGTTGCGAATAAGCTGCCTGAAGTCCACTCTTTCCTCAGCCGTGTAATAAAAAGTGGCTTTTGTACCGTCGCCTTGATATTCCACATCAGAAATTTTCATCTGCAAGCCTAACTCCGAAGCCAAGCGGCGCGAAGCAAACATACTTTCAGATTCTTTGGCTCGAAATTCCATCCATTTTTCAACGTCTTCCTTTGTTGCTTTTCTAATAATCGAGCGCGCTTCATGCGCCTTAAAATTTTGTGTCTTTTTCCTTACTTGAATTCTGGCTAATTCACCTACAACCGATACCACGCCAATGTCATATCCTGGACTTGTTTCAACTGCAACAACATCCCCTACTTGTAAGTTTAATCCTTTTATATTTCTGTAAAAACCTTTTCGGCTACTTTTAAAACGAAGCTCTACAACGTCATAAACACTTTGCCCACTGGGTAATTCTACGTCTGCCAACCAATCAAATACGGATAATTTACCACAATTGCCTGTCGCACATGAACCATTGCTTTTGCAACCATTCGGCACCCCTCCTCCATTCGAACAATTACTGCATCCCATTTTCCGTAGTGTATAAGCGATAAATCGGAAATTTAATTCTCAACGATTCAATCGCTAGTTAATTTTATTAACTGGTAAAGATAAGGGTTTCAAATTACTTCTTTTAGAAATCTACGCGTTCAATTTTAACAGAACCGTCTTGAAAAATTTGGCCGTAGATTAAATTGTCCTCAACAGCACCACCCATACCACTTCCAAAGAAATGGTAATTCTCATAATGATCCTCATAATATCCTGGTAAACCAAAATAACAACCCATATCGCCCGCAAAAAAGTAAACCTCTTGCTCTAAATCTTCGAAATACGGAAAGCCATCTTGCCAAAAATCATTCTCCCCATCAAATAAGGCAAATGAGTTCGGGCGCAGGGAATCCAAATCAAAATGTGCTGGCGGATTTTTCTCCCACCACAGTTGGTGTGTAAACACGAAAATTTGATCGAAATCTTCCGCATTTGCTAGGGTAGTATCAATAAATTGGGCCTGAACAGAATCAACCGTCCAACCGGCACGAGTCGTGTTTAGGAGTAAAAATAGACTGTTTGAGCGGTCCAAGGCCATGTATTTAACGGATTGAATGTGCTCATCCATGTACGGGCTGATATCATGATTCCCCGGCGCAATATTCCATTCCCCAATATCCAAGCTGTCCAATTCATGTCGCACAGTCTCCCAATTTTCTTCTGTTGGATGCGCAACCACATCTCCCATTAATACCAATTGATCCAATGGTCTAACTGCAATTAAACTGTCTAATTTGACTAAAAGCGGTGGATAAACAGAAGATGTATAAGTATCTGGATGACCATAGGCATGTCCCGCTGCCACAAATGTATAAACTGGTTGTTCTTCTAAAGGCAAAATGACTTCGTCAACAGGATCATCTCCTCCACAACTTGACAAGAGCATTGCGATTCCACCATAAAGAAGACCTTTTTGAAATAGCTTCTTCATTACACTCCCTTTTTAATCAGTTTTGTCAACTTAATCACCAAGTCTGCAAATAAAATTTTTGCATTGGCATTTCTTTCCAGGTGATAATGCGCATCATTAAACTCAGTCATTAACTCCGTAATGTTTTGGTTATTGATAAAACGAGCGAATTTATTTAAGAAATCCCGCTCTTCTGCGCGTAAATTTCCCAATTCCCCCTTCATATAATTGAGGATGATACTTTCTCTAAAAATATGCAGCCCATATTTTACAAAATTCTTTTGGTTTTCCTTATCTAAACTAGCGGCTTCATCACTTACATTCATCAATTCAATAGGATTCGCCGTATAAGCCGCACGCATCACTTTTACAAAAAGAGCGAAAAATATATGTTGAGATTTAGCCCCTTGTAAAATTTCAATCGCCTCTGTGATATTGCCTTGGCTTAAACCTGCAGCTGAACTAGCAACCGAGGCTTCAACTTTATATGCTTTAGTCAAATAATTTTGCGCGTCATCCATTCCTAAACTTGGAATTCGGATTAACTGCGTACGAGACATAATGGTTGGTAGAATATATTCGGCATTGTCACTCACCAATAAAAACAGGGTGTTTTCAGGTGGCTCTTCCAATAACTTTAACAATTTATTCGCAGATTGTGCGGTCATTTTTTCTGGCAACCAGATAATCATGATTTTGTACTTTCCACTGTACGATTTTAAAGTTAACCGTTTTAAAATTTGCCGACTCTCTTCTACCCCAATAGCCGCATTTTTTCCCATTTCATCCAGCGACTGTTGCCACTGTTTTAGGTTAAAATATTTTTGCGTTAACACAAATTCGTTCCATTCTTTAATGCGATCTTTTGAAGATCCCACTTTATTGGTTTTGTTTGCCACAACAGGAAAAACAAAATGCAAATCAGGATGGGTAAGGCTGCTTGTTTTTAAGCAATTAGGACATTCGCCACAGGAATCCTTTTTCGTAGGATTGTCGCATAAAAGATACTGAGCAAAAGCAATGGCCAAAGGTAATTTACCCGAACCTTCGGGTCCTAGAAGCATTTGCGCATGACTCACTCTGCCCGCTTTTACCTCATGAATGAGGGCCTTTTTAATATCAGTATTTCCCACAACGTCCTTAAACTGCATTTCGCCGTAAAAATAGTCATTTTCACAGGATTGATCGCGCCTGTAAGATTACAAATGCTTATTTTTATTAAAACTTTTAAAAGGATTCAATAGCGATCCTCGAAGATCAAAAAATAAAACACTTATCATGAAAAAAATAATTACACTCTTTTTTGCACTAATGGCATTTGGTGCATTCTCGCAAGTTTCTGTAAAAGAACAAAAGGTAAACATAGATGGATCTAAAGACGGATTCTATGTTTCAATTCCCTACGGCACAGTTAAACAAATAGAAAAAGAACTAAAAGACGAATTAAAAGATTGGAAAGGAAAATATAAAGGCGGAGCATTTGTTTTTGTAGACGATTGTAAACTCAAAGAAATGGGTAAAAACACATTTGACGTTTACGCGAAAGTAGATGAAAACGCTGATGGAGGCGCGTTCGTATCTATCGCAATTGATTTAGGCGGAGCTTTTTTAAATTCAAGTGAACATGGCGCACAAGCCAAGGCAATTGATGCGCGTCTACAAAAATTCGGTATTAAAGCAGCAAAAAATGTTGTAGATGAAGAAATTAAGGAAGAAGAGAAAATCTTAAACGAGCGCCAAAAAGAGTTAGAAGATTTAGAAAAAGAAGAGGAGAAAATGAAAAAGGCGATTGAAGATTATAAGAAGAAGGTTGAAGAAACGGAAAGCGCCATTGAAGCAGGAAAGAAAAGTCAAGAGGATAAAAAAGGCGAAATATCAGAACAAGAGGAGAAAGTTAAGGCAGTCGTTAAGAAAAAAGAAGCGGTTAAATAGCCCAATAGATAAAACTAAGTAATTTTAACCGCGACAAAACCATAAACGGTATTTGTCGCGGGTTTTTTATGGGCGGAACTTTAAAGCATTATTTTATTCTAAACCTCACTGTTTTTGTGTGGGGATTCACTGGGGTGTTGGGCAAAGAAATAGCATTACCCTCTGATAAGATTGTTTTCTTTCGAATGGGCATTGCATTCACTTCACTTTTACTCATAGGGTTTTTCTATAGAAAGAAACGCGGTGTAACCCCAAAACAATTAGCCATATTATTGGCAACAGGAATGGTGGTGGGTTTGCATTGGTTTGCGTTTTTCGAGTCCATTAAACTAAGCACTGTATCGGTTGGGGTAGTGTGCATGTCAAGCGCCACCTTATTTACAGCGATATTGGAACCACTCATTTTAAAACGCCCTTGGCTGCTTTCAGAATTTGTGTTGAGCATTGCCATAGTGGGTGGAATTATTCTAATCATAGGGTTTGAACCCCAATATATCACAGGTATAATTGTTGGACTAACTGCGGCATTTTTCGCATCACTTTTTGGCGTGTTAAATGGCAAACACATTCGCACCATGCCTTCTTTTCAAATCACCAAATATGAAATGTTGGGTGGGTTTATGACCATGGCCATAATTTTAGCCGGAACAAATGCTTTAGACCAAAACCTATTCATAATAAGTACAAGAGATTGGGGCTTTTTGTTGATTTTGGGTTTGGTATGCACCACGGCCGCATTTCTAATAAGTGTGTGGCTCATGAAATTTCTAACGCCTTTTACGGTGAGTATGGGATTAAATATGGAACCCATATACGCCATTTTAATTGCCTTGGTGCTTGATTATTCGCGTGGTGAAAGTACTGAAAACATGTCGGCGGGATTTTATGCTGGAACTTGCATAATTATAGGAGCAATTTTTATAAACGGCTATATGAAAAAGAAAAAATCTCGGAACTGATTTTTATTTGAAAACCGTAAAAAAATAGATTAATTATTACTATTTTGTAGTCCTAAACACCTTAAAAAAGTATAACTTTGTGTAAGTATTAAAACGAGAACAAATCTTTAAACTATGACCAAGAAAAAATTTATTGTGCCTTTCGATTTTACCGAAGTTGCAGAAAGTGCTATTGAGCATGCAATGATTACGGCGCAAGTTGTTGGAGCTGATGTTCATTTACTCCATGTTGTTGCTAAAAAAGAGGCAATAAAAGAGGCAAAAGAAAAGTTAAATGCAGCTTTAGGTAAAGCTCAAGAGACAACTCAATCAAGCGGTGTTGAAGTAATTTGTCACGTTCGGGTTGGAAATATTTTTGATGATATTGCGGAATTCGCTTTAGAAATTGGAGCGGAGCTCATTTTTATGGGAACACACGGTGCACATGGTTGGCAACACATTACTGGAAGTCACGCATTGAAAGTAGTAACGAATTCGCCAACGCCGTTTATCATTGTTCAAGAAACGCGCATTAACGAATCAGGTTATGATGATATTATTGTACCGTTAGATTTACATAAAGAAACAAAACAAAAATTGACCTTAGTAGCAAACATGGCGAAATACTTTAATTCGCGCGTACATGTTGTCATTCCTGACGAAACTGATGAGTTTTTGCAACATACGGTCAAGGCGAATATAATTTTCGCCAATAAGTTTTTTGGGGAACGAGAAATTGAAGTAACAACTAATTTAGCATCAGCAAAAGATTTTGACAAAGAGGTTGTTGAACATGCTGTAAAAGTGAACGCGGATCTAATTGCCATCATGAACATTCAAAAGAATAATATTCTTGGCGTATTTGGTGCTTCACATGAGCAATATATGATTACCAATGACGCAAAGATTCCTGTATTAGTTGTGAATCCAATTAGCGCAACAAACACATATCAGGCTATTTTCACATAGTCCAAATAAAATTGAAATAAGAAAGGGAAGTTCAACGAACTTCCCTTTCTCTTTTTAAAAAACGCTTTTGTCGTCATGATTCAGGGCTTTATCGATTTCTTGCCAAGAAACTCATTGTAATTTCCTATATTCGTTAAGACCTAGGCTACTATCCAACATTTTACGCGTTTAAATAGTAGGCAAAGGAAAGAAGGATTCCATGATAAAACAAATTTCTACATATGGTGCGGCATTATTAACAGCTATGGTTGTTATTAGAGCTGCTACTATGGAAGAACAAAAAGATGTCAGTAATCTTTATCAACGCGCAGCAGATGTAACTTATGTTAATGACAATTTAGCTTTACGTGACAATTACAAAAATTTGAAAGGAACGACGGATAACCTTTTGGCCTTAAATATTCGTGCCAAAGTTGAATTCTCTAAACACAAATCATTACCAGCAATAGTTATTGCAGTTGAAGATGAAGAACTTGCGCTTGTAAAGCCTGAGGACAGTTCAATTGAATCAGTAAACATTATTCCTAGCGATTTAGTCTTATTGAATGAAGAGGCAGATCTAGACATAACAGAAAACTTGTCCTTGGATAGAGAAAACACAATTAACAGTGGTCTTTCTGTAATTTTCAACAGACAAAGAATTCATCCTAAACCTTCTGCGGTAGCGCTTCAGGAATAAGATCATAATCCGAACGCGAAAACGTAACATATTCTTCAAAGCCAGGTTCAAGCCGTGCTAATACTTCAACTTTTTCAGCTCCCAATTCAAGTTCTAAAGCGCGAGACTTTCCGCCAAGTGTTATAGCCCCTCGCCTGTACATTTTTTGAATATCCAAATTATTTCTGTTTTTTGAGAGTTATGAGATCTCTATCTCTTTCCGTATATACATTTCGTGGGAATTTTCGCGTCAAACTCAAACATTGGATAAATCTCATACCTCCAACAATTTATGTCAATTTAACGCGACAACAAGTTAATCTATTTCCAAGTGATTCACAAATGATAAATCAAAATAATATATTCTTATTAATTAAATCGCTTAGCCTTGCCCGTAGAATTGATATATTTGTTACATTAACCGCAACTTAAAATATCCCTAAGGCTATGGCTAGCGAATCAGAATTATCAAAATTAAAGGCGGTAAAAGAGCTCATTTTTGGACAAGAAATCAAAAATTATGATGCCGAGGTTAAAGATATTCATGCAGAAATTGGAGAAAACAAAGCTCAAAATGCTGAAGACACACGAAACCAAGAATAATCGCTAAATCAATTAGAAAAAGTAATTACCGCGCGAATAGACCGCTTAGAGGCAGATTTATTGAAAAAAATAACTGCCTTGGACAACAAAAAAACAGATCGTGCAAAATTGGGCAAAATGCTCATTCAAATGGGCGAGAAATTACAAGATAATTAATACCATTTCTTAGGAAAATGGGGGCTCAGAAGGATCATTTTGAAGAATTACGACACTTAATTTTAGAGAGTGATAGGGAGAGTAATGCCCAGCAAAATGAAGAGATCCTAAAAAAATTAGACGAACTTGAAACAGAATTAAACGATCCTGAAAAATTTGCCGCGGTCATTCAACAATCCAAAGCAGAAATTATTGATGTGTTGGGTCCTGTAATGGGCAAAATGATTAAGAAATTTATTACAAACTTCAAAATTCTTAACTTAAACTTCCATCTCAAATACTTTTCTATCTCTTTGGTCTTTTTCATATTAAAAGTGTATACTAGGTTTTTATTAAACTAGTTCACTTTTAGTTGACGTAGTCACACCAAAGGTAACTCGATTCCTAATCATAAAGGAATTCCCCTTATACTTTTTCAGAGGGACGACTTGAACAAATATGATGAGGTTTTTTCCGATTGTCCTCATGTTCATATTTTCAGAGAAAATGAAGCCTATAGTGTAGAAGTTTGGGATTGGCTGCCAGGGCCAGGGGCTGGAGACTTTAAAACCATTTTTAATACAATTGATGAGGCGTTTAAAGAAGTTATAGGCTATTTCTTTGATAAAGAAAATTAAACATTTTGCAAAACGTTTAGCGCATCATCTACAGCAAGAAAAAAATTGTGAACCAAACGATCCAAAAGGTTAAGCCTATCGTTCAACAGTTGGATGAAAATATTCGTGCCTACTTGAACGGTTAAGTTATAGCCCTGCGAAAAACGGCAACCAATATTCGTCAAATTCGCCGCCAATTAATACGGAATAAAACCCTGCTGAAACTTCTAATGACCATAACGCTAATTTTGTTGCTATTTTTCAATTGTTTACACGTACAATTATATGAAGTGATTTATGTCCAACGTTCTTCCTTCCTAAAAGGAATACCGACTAACACCAACGCATAAAGCGGATACCAAACTTGGTGAAGTATGAGCAAGAAAAAATGGGAATACTGCTGTTTGATAAATGACCAAGAAGCCATCAATTCAATCACAAATTTTAAAAGGAAAAGCAGAAAGAATAAGGGTTGTTGAATTCCTAGAATAATGGCGAATCCACTTGCCATCATTACCAAAAACCGCAAAATTACTGGAAGGGCAGTTTCAAAATTAACAGGTGATTTCATTTTACCCTTCCAACGTTTGCGTTGCTTAATCACATCTAAAAATGTAGCAGGCGCTTCCGTTGAAACGGCAAAACTTTTGTTCTTATAAATGCTTATTTCTTTTTCGGACTTGAGCATTGCCCATAATAAAAACAGGTCATCACCCGAAGGGATATCATAATCTGTGCGCAACTTACGAAGTGCTAAAAACGTACTTTTTTTGAATCCTAAATTAGCGCCGTTACACGCTATGGGCTTTCGAAAACCTGAAAAACCAAGATTGAAGGTTTCTATAAAACTAAATTCAATACTTGCCAATTTACCCGCCAATTTGCTTGATGTCATGCGAACGGGTAATACGATTAAATCTGCAGCTGGTAAATCAAAGAGGTTTTGAATATAGTCAGGCTTGAAATTTATGTCCGCGTCCCATGTGATGATAAACTTATATTTTGCAGCCATGACACCTTTATGAATTGCTCTTTTTTTGCCTCTCTTATCTTGGTTTTTTGTAAAACGATAAGGAACTTCTATTTGGTCTTGGAGAATTTGAACCGTATCATCCGTTGAATAATCATCCACAAAAACAAACTCGCATTTACCCGAATAGTCACTTGCATTAATGGCCTGAATTAAAGGTAAAATCCTGTCTTGCTCGTTATGAAATGGAATGACAAAACTAATGGCAGCAATTTGATCTCCGTCCTGCGATTTTGGGATACGACTTTTGCCTATTAGCAAATAAAATATTGCCAAGAGCTCAAGACTAAATACACCAATACAGAAGATCTCCATCATTTTTTTCGCAATAAGATTATCGTCCCAATCAATGAAGGTAAAGCAATATTAATTAACCACAGCAAAAATCCTGTTGTCAAAATAATAAGATCAGGAATTCCAAGTTGCCCTAAAACCAATAATGCTGCTGCCTCACGCACAAATAGCTTTCCGAATAGTAAGCCGGGAATGATCGTCATTAATAAATAGACGACTGATATATTAGCAAATAAGATGAGTGCCTCAAAGTTTTGGTCAAATAAGATTAAGAGCAGAACGTATTGCGTTACGAATAATAAATAGCGCAAAGCGCTCCACACCAGTAATTTCATTTTAAGCGCTAAAATCTCGTTTTGGATAAAAGTGATGGCTTCCTTAATTTTATCCGTAAATAGATAATTGAGGGGCTTTCGGTTCGCCAACTGTGGATTGATATAGAGCGCTAATGCCGCCGCAAGGAGCAATACACCCGTAATAAATATGAAAACCTGCGGTGTAGAATAATAGTTCGTGGTAATGTATAAAAGGCTAAGGCAACCAAAAAATATTGAAGGCACAAATTGAGATAAGTTTGACAAGAAAGTGAGCAGCGTAGCCCTTGTTCTTAACTCCTTATCGAGTAATTGTGTGCGCCCAATAAAATTCCCTATCCGATTGGGTGTAATTAATCCGGTTGATATTCCGGCTAAAACCCCGTCCAACGCCGATTTAAATGAAATAGGGTTTAAACGCTCCATTAACGCCTTCCACTTAATGGCCTCTACAGACCAGTTTAGTATCATTAACAAGATGACAGCTCCAGAAATTATCCATAAATATTGAGTGTCAAATGGACCTTTATGGGTTCCTTCGAGAAACATTTGATAGACCTTCCAACCTACAAAAATAATTACAGCGAGGCCGAATACGAGTTTAACCCCAAAACGTAAATATTTGTTTCCTGTATTCAAGCTACCAAGTAACGATTACTTTTCCGATAGATTTGCGAGATTCTAAAAAAGAATGGGCTTCCGCTATTTCCTTAACGTCAAATCGCCCACCAACGTGCGGAGAGACTGCGCCATTAACAACCATTTCTGCAACGTTTTTCATGCTCCGCTTCAGCACCATTGGTCGATTGTCTCCAATTTTTAGCATATTCACGCCAATTATTGATTTGGAACGCATCATTGTTCCAATTGGCAAAATTAAACCCATTTTTCGCAGAAAGTTAAGCGTGGATAAAATGCCCCAACTTTTACCCGAACGCTCTGATCCACCAAACAAAATAATGCGCCCACCTGAGCCTAAAAGTTTAAAGTCTTTCTTAAAAGTTGAACCCGCAATCGGGTTAAATGTAACGTCTAAGCGTTCGTTGCCCAAAGCACTATTAACAGCAGTTGCATAGTCTGTTTGGCGGTAATTAATCACATGATCCGCTCCTAAATTTTTCATGTGATCCATTTTATCTTGCGATCCTGCAGTGGCAAAAACCTCGCATCCCCTGAGTTTACACAATTGAATTAATGCCGTGCCGACTCCACCAGCTCCAGCATGAATTAGCACCCGATCTCCCTCAAATAAATTTGTGACATCATACGCCATATAATAAGCCGTAACATATTGCGTGGCAATGCTCAATGCTTTGCCCGCATCTAAATCATCAATTTCTGTAAAAGCAAAATCTTTGGTAATTGCATATTGCGCATAACCTCCAAACCGTGTGAAAGCAACAACGCGTTTACCCACTAAATTAGTGTCCATCTCAGTACCAACGGCATCAATTGTTCCAACGGCCTCATAACCCAAAACAGCAGGCAATGGTGGCGCTTCTCGATACAAGCCATTGCGCGCCATTACATCTGCATAGTTTAAACCAAAAGCTTCTACTTTGATTCGAACTTCTTTCGATTCTGGCGCGGGTACTTGGTGGTCACGTAATTCAAAAGCCGTTGAAGCTTCGCCGTTTTTTATGAGGTAAATTGCTTGCATATCTATTCGTTATTACGGATAAAATTAGGGGTTTGAATCGAGATCGAAGTCACTGATTCCAACTTTTTAGTTTTACAGGACGTAAACGGACGTTTCTACTTTCTTTAAAATGACCCCGCCTGAGGGAATTATGCCAATGAGTATCAAAAATTTGCGGAATAGCTCAGTTGCAACAGTTCCCACCTTGCTCGACCTCATTCGAAAAAATAGGATTAAAAATCAAACCATTCATAGAGGTCATATTTTGCTCTTTGCAAATATTGGTGCGGGCATGAATATCAATGCTATTGTTTATCAATATTGATTCAACACCAATGTGACGACATTTCTAATTCGCAATGTTATAGAAACGAATGAAGCACCCAATCTTTTTGCGCTTGCGTATCGGGCACCGCTAAAGTTCGAATTTCAGTCAGGGACTTGAAAATATATGCTTGATTTGGTTTTAACTGCTTTAGGATTGCGGCAGCTAATAAAGAAGTTCTACCAATCCCCATACGACAATGAGTGACAACCTTCTTGTTATTTTCGAGCATTACTATCAATTCACCGACCAAGGCAATAAATGCGGTTTTACTCTTTGGCACACCCCTATCTTTAATTGGATGATTGATATACTCGATTCCATTTTCTTCACAAAGCCTACCTTCGCCATTTAGTTCCAGTTCATCTATTTCATGGAACTCCAATAATGAAATGTCAGCATCTACCCCGTAGTTTTTTAAAGCTAGAATTTCGTCAAACAACCAATCGTTGCCACGTGGTCGTGGCATCATTCCAATTTGATCTGAATCCAGCTCATTAATCCAATAAATTCTCATAATATAATTTGATTTTTAATTGCCATGGTCAGCAGCAATTCTGTTTTTAATGTTTCTAATTGCAACCTTTCAATTAGGATTGCTTGTCAACTAATTGAGCCATATTTAACTTTTAATTGTATTTTCATGGAATAACAGAACGAATGAGCCCTACTCGGCTTTACTAAATATTAACTCCTGTAAACTTATGGAAGAAATAATGGTTTTATCTAGTATTCAACATGAAAAAAAGTGGGTAGAATAATTTTCATAGCTGAAAAACTGATGCCTCGCATCCTTAATCGGTGCGGGGAATTGGTGGTAAAAAATAATAACTAAGAAAAATTTATTATTATTATTACTAGCACTATTATCATTTAATTCCGTTAACGCTCAGTGTGATAAGATCACTGAAACAAAAGACGCTTTCACAGATGAAGTCATGTATCGTTATCGAAAAGGAGATGTTTCCATAATTAAATATGTAAACGTTGACAGCACAAAGAACACGTACCTATACATTAAGGCTACAAGTACGTATTTAACCCCCCCTGAAAATGGAGTAATATTCCTTTTTAAGGATGGTTCGAAATTCAACCTTCCAAATCAAGAAATTGATTATGATTCAGGTTCGGGAAGCTATTGGAATTATACAGATTTTATAACAATAAGTTGTGGTACTTCAGCTAAAATGGAACTGAATTCTTATTTTTCTAAGTGATATTTCAAGGCCTCATAGGGTGTTTTTTC
>Ga0213861_10001389_pt1 | contig 21356 bp, 19 predicted proteins | sample PICome_4_FD_160110 | JGI IMG/M metagenome (GOLD analysis project Ga0213861, IMG submission 160110) | Coastal seawater microbial communities near Pivers Island, North Carolina, United States - PICO131 | ecosystem: Environmental > Aquatic > Marine > Coastal | place: USA: North Carolina... | reverse complement strand
CAAATGTAATTCGTGTTAATTATGTACACTTTTATAATGTGACACGATAATTCCACTAGCCATGGCCACATTTAACGATTCCGTTTTTCCAAATTGTGGGATTAAAACCATTTCAGAAATAAACGGCTCTAATTCAGAAGAAATGCCATGCGATTCGCTTCCCATGACCAATGCCATTTTTTTAGCAAAAGCCTTATGATATAAGTTTTTACCGCCCAATGCTGCCCCAACCACTTCGAATCCATTTTCGCTTAATTCTTGTACGGCTGTGGTTAGATTTGTGCGGTAAAACCGAATGCGATAAACTGCCCCCATTGAAGCTTGTATAACTTTAGGATTAAATAAATCAACCGTAGCTACTGAAGCTATAATTTGCTTTATACCAAACCAATCCGCCGTGCGAATTATCGTGCCTAAATTTCCAGGATCGTTTACATTATCCAATACCAGAACTAAATTGTCAGCTGTAAAATCAATAGGTTGTTCGGTCGGATATTTAACCACAGCAAGTACTCGATTTGGATTTTTTAAACCGGAAATTCGCTCCAATTCGCTGTTTGTAATTTCGAAGGAATGAATGTTATTGGGAATAGATTCTTCAAAATCTTTCGTGTAGAAAATCCCATCAATTTTGAAATGTGTCTGTTGAAGTAATTCCTGCACCAGTTTAACCCCTTCCACAACAAAGAGTCTGTTTAAATCTCTGTACTTTTTAATTTGTAAGGATTTAACTAATTTTATTTCGTTTTTTGATAAAGACATCCCGCTAATCGGTTATTTTTGTAAAGTTACATTTATTAATGAAAACAAGGGGATTTCCATATTTGCTTATTGCTTGCGTTATCCTGTTTGCAGCAGGTTGCCGACAGTCTAAATACGTTGCAGAAGGTGGGTATCTCCTAAAAAAAAATAAAGTTCAGTTTGAAGAGGAAAAAGATGGAGAGACGAAATTGGTCGGTGATCATGCCTATCTGAATGGTTCCGAAATGGAAGAATTCATTCGGCCTTTGCCTAACAGAAAGCTCAAACTCTTCTTTTATAATCGTATTGATACCAGTAAATACAACGCTCAAGTAAACCGTAAAAAGGAGAAGTACCGCAAGAAAAATGAAAAGCGAAAAATAAAGGAAAATAGGATTAACAATGAACGCATTGACAAAGCCGAATCAAACGGTGATTCCTTATACCGCCACAAAGTAATTAGCGAAAAAGCCGAGCGATTAGGGTGGCGCGAGTGGGTTCGAAACAATATGGGACAGCCGCCTGTGGCACTTGATACGGCTAAAGTTTCCAAGGCGGATAAACAAATTGAAATTTATTTACGAAAAAAAGGTTTTTACTCCGCTGAGGTGAATGACACCATTCTTTACAATGAAAAAAGAAGAAAAGCAGAAGTTCACTTTACAATCAAATCTGGCGATCCTTATATCATTCGATCACTCAAATTTGACAAATCGGTCAATTCCACGATAAAGACGCATTACGGTATATTAATAAAAGCGAAAGAACCACTTATCATACCAGGTAATATTTTAGACCAAGACGTGCTAAACGCTGAACGTGAGCGACTTTCTCAACACTTGAGAAATGAAACGGCCATGTTTGGTTTTAATAAAAATTTTATAGGATTTGTTGTGGATACTACTGTCGGAGATCTTCAGGCGGATGTTACCTTCTTCATTAAACCCAAGATTATAAAAGATCCTTTTGATACTTCAGAAGTGACGCATAATGTTCAAGTAAAGCACCATGTTTTCAGAATTCGTCATGCCACATTTTACTTAAGAAATCCAGATATCGCTTCATTTAATGATTATGGACTGTATATGCGACGCTGCGCAGCCTTAGGGCTTCCTGAAACAGATCATCTGGGCAGGTTTCAATTGTTGGACACCTTGCATATTGAAGCTAAAGGAACTTTTGTTTACAATGAAAAACCATTTATTGACCCTTACCTCTTGGATAAGCAGAATTTTTTAGAAATAGATCGTGAACATATCCATAAGGATTCTGCAAAATACTATAAGGAATATTACGTAGAACGGAGTTATCGTACCTTGTCAAATTTGGGTGTCTTCGCCAATATTACACCAAAAATTATAATCGATCCAGATGAACCCTTTGGGAAGTGGGTGTTGGTTTATTATGATTTAATGCCCATTAAAAAACAATCTTTTTTATTTGAACCACGGCTCACAAATACCAACGGTAATTTAGGAGTATCAGGAGGGTTTGGATACACCAACAAGAACTTATTTGAAGGAGCACAAAAATTAGTGATTAGTTTTATTGGCGGATTTGAATCGCAACCATTAATTGTTGGCTTAGATACTGATGGGAGTGTTTCGAAAAAGGCTTGGCGTTTAAATACGTTCGAATGGGGACCAAAAATTGCGTTGTCATTTCCCAAACTAGTTCCATTTCCTAAGGGGGTCACTTCAGATTTTTCAAAACGCGCTTATCCTAAAACAACCGTTGATCTTGCTGTAAACTATCAACGCCGGCCTGAGTTTAAACGTACGTTGGCTGAAATTGGTTATTCTTGGAGTTTCCAGCAAGATAAAGTGCAAAAATGGGAGATTGGCTTGGCCAAAATTAGTTATGTGAAACTTGTAAAAGAAGATTTCTTCATTCAAAGTTTGATCGATCAAAATAATCCAGCAAGAGACAATTCATACGCAGATCACTTAACCACAATATTGAGCCCCGTTTACTATTATAACAACACCAATTTTAATCGCAAAAAAAATAATAATCTGCATAATATTATTGCTAGTGTGGATGTTTCTGGATGGTTGCTAACGCCGCTCATTTATAATGGACTTGATGCCATGGGATTTGGGCAGGTAGGATTAGATTCGGACAGTCTTAAAAATATTTTCGGCATTCCATATACGCAGTTTCTTAAGTTTGATGTTCAATACGTTGCCAGTTGGTACATCAATAAAAAGCATAAGATTGTGTTTAGAACAATGGCAGGAATGGGAATTGCAAGCAGAAACTCTCCCTCTTTACCATACGAGCAGGCATTTTTTGCAGGAGGTTCCAATGACATTCGCGCCTTTTCCTCTCAAGAAATGGCGCCGGGTTCTGTTAAAACCTATAATGATCCTAACGCAACGGTAACCCAAATAGGGGATACACGGTTTGAAGGAAATGTTGAATGGCGTTTTGAAATGACATCTTTGCTTGAGGGTGCCGTTTTTGTAGATGCGGGTAATATCTGGAATTTAAAAAGAAATATTTATGCCGCAGATCATCCTTCCGTATTGAAGGCCTCGTCTTGGAAAGAAATTGCTTTGGGAATTGGGTATGGTGTTCGTGCCGATTTTGATTTCTTAATTGTTCGTTTAGATGCTTCATTTGCGCTGCATAATCCGCATTTGCCAGCTGGTGAAAGATGGTGGTTAACTCCAAAAAACAGTTATCAAAATGATTATTTTAAAACGGATGCGAACGGAAAAACGTTGAATTATATTTCTCCGCATGCCATTAGTTTTAATTTTGGAATAGGTTATCCATTCTAGTTTTGAGAAATCAACGAATAAATAAATTATAAAAAGGGAAATTAGCTTAAAAAGAAATGAAAATTAGAATCTTATTATTCTCCATGTTTGTTGCTTTTTTGACCAGTTCATTTGGACAATTTGAAAATGTATTGTTGCCAATACCAAAAAAAGCAACTTATCCTTATTCGCAAGTAGAGCCTTCTATTTTTATCAATCCGAAAAACACAAATGAGATAATTGCAGGTTCTGTAATGAATGATTATTACTATTCGAAAGACGGAGGAGCAACTTGGAAATCTAAATCGATAAAATCTAAATGGGGCGTTAATGGAGATCCTTGTATGTTAATTGATACATTGGGTCGATACTATTATTTCCACCTTTCAAATATTAACGGACAACCTCTAGTGGGAGGGATGGTTTGCCAACGTTCAAAAAAATTAAAAGGTAAATTCCGAAAGGAAGGACATACCATCAACAATGGAAAATATCATGATAAACAATGGGTTTCGCTTGATCCGCGCACGAATCATATATACATGACGTGGACTCAATTTGATGGTTATGATTCAGATGATCCAGAAGATTTCAGTCATATTGTATTCTCTAAAACGGAAGATGGAGGGCTAACCTGGAGTGTCCCAGTTCAAATATCTAATGTGCCTGGAGATTGTAAGGACAATGACCTTACCGCCGAGGGAGCTGTTCCCGCAGTTGGACCAAACGGCGAAATTTATGTCGCATGGTCCCGGAATGATTCACTTTGGTTTAACCGCTCAATGGATGATGGAAAAACATGGTTTGAAAAGGAAACCTATGTTGCATCACAACCCAATGGATGGGTGATTGACATTCCAGGGATTTATAGATGCAATGGCTTGCCGGTAACTGTTTGTGATTTAAGTCCATCTGAACACAATGGAACAATTTATGTGAATTGGGCAGATCAACGAAATGGCGAAGATGATACGGACATTTGGATTGTGAAATCCAATGATAAGGGAAATACTTGGTCAGAACCGAAAAGAATTAACGACGATTCATCAAAAAATCATCAATTTTTAACTTGGTTAACCGTTGATCAAACCAACGGTTATTTGTATAGTGTCTTTTATGATCGTCGAAATCATAAAGACAAGAAAACTGATGTATACTTGGTCGTTTCGAGGGACGGTGGAGAAAAGTTCGAGAATTATAAAATCAGCGAAAGTGCATTTATACCCAATCCAAAAATCTTTTTTGGAGATTATACAAACATTTCTGTGCATAATGGCGTAATAAGACCTATTTGGACACGTTTACACAAAGGGCGAATTAGTTTGCATACTGCACTTATCAATCAAAAAGAACTAAAGCAATAAATGCTAAATGAAGTTATCCGTTATAATCGTAAACTATAATGTTGAGTTCTTTTTAGAACAATGTTTGAACTCGACCTTCGAAGCGTTAAAGCACGTTACGGGAGAGGTTTTCGTGGTGGACAATAATTCGATTGATGGATCACTGGACATGGTTGCTGAGAAGTTTCCTCAGGCACATTTAATTGCAAACAAAGACAATATTGGTTTTTCAAAAGCCAATAATCAAGCCCTGCTTATCGCAAAAGGAGAATATCATCTTTTGTTGAATCCAGATACTATTGTTGAAGAAGACACCTTTTTAAAAGTTGTTGAATTTATGGATGCGCATCCTGATGCCGGCGGACTTGGGGTTAAAATGATAGATGGTAAAGGAAATTTTTTACCAGAGTCAAAACGTGGCTTGCCCACGCCAAAAGATGCGTTTTATAAAATCTTTGGTTTGTCGCGTTTGTTTCCAAAATCAAAACGATTTGGACGTTATCATTTGTCTTATTTGGACAAAGAAGAAACCCATGAGATTGAAATTTTATCGGGAGCATTTATGTTAATGCGGAAAGAAGCGTTAGATAAAGTGGGCTTATTAGATGAGGCCTTTTTCATGTATGGGGAAGATATTGATTTGAGCTACCGCATTGTGTTGGGCGGGTATAAGAATTATTATTTTCCCAAAACACGGATTATTCATTACAAAGGTGAAAGTACGAAAAAAAGCAGTGTGAACTATGTTTTTGTGTTTTACAATGCCATGATCATTTTTGCGAAGAAACACTTTTCAAGTAAAAATGCGCGTATTTACTCTTTTCTAATCAATCTTGCTATTTATTTCAGGGCAGGAGTTGCTTTGTTAAATCGGGCGATTAAACGATTGACTATTCCGTTAATTGATTACGCTTTAGTTTTGGGAGGCTTATTTTTTATTGGGTGGCAATATCAAAAATTTGAGGACATTATCATTCCCGAAAATTTGCTGAATTACGGACTTCCGATTTATGGGGTAGTTTGGTTTTTGGTTCAAATATTTTCAGGAGGATATGATAAACCAGTAAAACCATGGAAAAATGTAGTTGGTGGTATTATTGGGACAGGAATTATCCTAATGATTTATGCATTACTCTCAAAAGAGTATCAATTTTCGCGCTTAATTATTTTACTCGGCGGTGCTTGGATAATTCTATACTATTTGATATCACGATTACTTTTGCATTTTACCGCAGGCGAATCTTATAGAATTGGTGGTTCAAAAAATAAAAGGTTTGTAATTGTAGGCGATTTGCTGGAAGCAGAACGCGTGAGTCAACTTCTACAGCAAACCAATAGCAAAGTATCGTCAGTCGTATTTTTATCGCATACAGACTCAAAGGAAGAAGAGGAGTTTGTTGGAACAATAAACCAATTGGATCAAGTAATCGAAATTCAAAAGATTGATGAGGTTATTTTTTGTGCAAAAAATATATCTGCTGCGACTATAATATCGAAAATGCTTCAGTTGGAAGGAACTAAATTAGATTTTAAAATCGCACAACCTGAAACATCATTTTTAATTGGAAGTAATTCAATTGATTCGCAAGGAGACTTGTATGTGATGGATATTAATAAAATTAACAAGCCAGCTAATCGCCGTAACAAGCGAATGGCGGATGCAGTTATAGCGTTCTTTGCAATTCTGCTTAGCCCTGTTTTAGTTTGGGCGTACAAACACAAAAAACAATTCTTTAAAAATATGCTGAGCGTGTTTTGGGGAAGTCTCTCATTTGTAGGATATGCGCCAATACAACATCAATCAAACTTAAAGCTTCCAAAAATAAAGCGTGGAATTCTGTCCGCGGCGCTCATGGTTAATGGCAATAATTTAGATGATGACGCTATTTCTAGGTTAAATTTGATCTATGCGAAAAATCATTCTTATTTAACGGACTTAAGGCTAATGTTTAAGTACTTTCTGCGTTGGGATAACTAACTTCTTTCCTACTTTTCAACCTTTATTGAATTAAAATAGTTTGTTTTTCGGGTTGAAGTTTATTAGTTTAGTGCAACATAAATATTGTTATATGATAAAAATATTGATACTTTCTTGTTTTTCTTTACTGACCCTTTCAATGTTTGGACAAAATGATCAGACACCAATTGATGGTGCTCAAATTTCTCCAGAGATATTAAGCGAATTAAATCATGCGTCACTCGAACGGCTAAATGCTGCAAAGCTTGACCGTGAAGCTATAATTGGGTGGGTGAGTTTTGAACAGACACAGTATAACTACACGTATGGTCCAGATGCATTTTTTACTTATGGACAGGTTATTTCTCCAGATTCGCTACCGCGCGTTTCATTTACAGGAGGCGTTTTTCGTTCATTTACGCATGGTTTTGGACAAATATTTGATCCAACTGCTGAAGATCTGGACTTGTCGGAAAGTATGCTTACAGAGGCAGATGGATATGAAATTGATTCGATTGGTTTTCCGTCGATCTACCGTCGTGTAAACCACAATGATATTGATGATACGTTAATTATTACTGTAGCAATTACGGATAAAAAAACTGAAGAAGGAAATCCATATGATGGAAGTTATTGGTGGTCACCAGGTGGTTTATTAGCGAATGATACCTATGTGATGAGCCCATCATACGCTGGAAACCCCGCACATGGAAATCATCATGGTTTAACGGGCGTTTCTGATCCTGGAGATAATGTAGAAATTCAACAATATAAGTTTGCTTTAACTGAGGCTGATACTGAAATATTTTGGAGATCATTTCCCGTAGATATTGTTGCCGAACCGGATCAGGTCATTTATACTTTCGTGGAATTTCATACTTCATTTGAGGCGACAATAGAAGATACCGCATTTGTATTTGATGGGGCGTCAGGAGAAGCAAATACGAATAGTTATAGAACCGTTTATGATTACCCAGTATTAGGACAAACGGGCTATTTCTTTGATTTATATCGGGAGGATCAGTTTTCACATAACTGTTCATACGTTGCAGCAGTAGACGCGCGCTATGCAGCACATACGGGAGATGATGAATGGCGAAATGATAGATTGGATGCTTATAGTTGGTGGGGATTCAGGTTTGAATATTACATGAATGCCATATCGTCTATTGGAATAGACGAGGAAGAAGGGATTAGCAATATTATTGTCTATCCGAATCCTGCTATGGGAGAAAGTTTTGTAATGTTGGATATGGGAAAAGTCGTTTCGGGTAAAGTAGAAATTCACGATTTAGACGGAAGAACAATTTATTCTGGTACTATTCAAGATAGAAGCAATATGATGATTAATCTTGAATATTTGAATATGAGTGCCGGAACGTATATTCTGAGTGTTATGAATTCAGAAGGGGTTAACAACGAAAGATTTGTGATTCAATAGGAATTAATAGAAAATAAAAAACGTCCTGATTGAATTATCAGGACGTTTTTTATTTTAAATATTATTAACTAAAGTCTACTGACTAAAGGAATTCTTCTAACATTGTTTCCGTATCTTCACCTCTTAAGATCAAAGCTAAGATGCTTTCAACATCTACGTCTTCTAAATCTTTAAATCCAATACCAACTGCAACACGCTCTAAAACGTGCATCTCGCTTTCGTCTACTTGACCATCAATTTGCATCATTTGAATTAATTCAATTATTTGCTCGTAACGATCTGCACGACTATAAGGAGGTACGATAGCGATTTTCTTATGATCTTTAATGATCTCTTCAACTTGCTCTTCGCTTAAGCTAATTTTTTGACCCATTTTGTGCAATAATGCAACTTCCTGCTCAGAAATAACACCATCAGCTTTTGCAATTAAAACCATATTTCTAAAATGGCTTCTGTCTTGCATTCTTTCTCCTGTTTCAAATAATTTTTCAATTGACATTTCTATTCTTTTTTTTTGCAAAAGTAAGATTAAAATTTCATTAAACATGAAATATCAATTAGAAAATTGGTAGGCATTGTGCGTGTTTTATTTGAGGTAGTAGATTGAAATAGACAATGAAGAGACGCGCTGACCCGCCAAAGGCTTAATAGGCGTCTTTATATCATTAAATCAATTGTTAATGTTTAACAACTAAACCTTGTGATTCAAAATTAGCACCTTTATAAACTTGAACGCGATAAATTCCATTTGGCCAATTGCTGGTATTGAAAATTATAACTAAATTGAGACTTCCTTTGTTCGGCTAGTCTACTTTTTGAAAACGTAATACTTCTTCTTTATTTGAATTGAACAAGCGTAATGTCATGCTTTTTATTTCAAAAGTAGTAGTGACTTTAAGTGCTTCTAAAAAAAACTGTTCCTGCTTGATCTCAGGACACATCATTTTAGTACCGGCGATAGGTCCAAACTTAATTGTAGAAGTGGTGTACCGTTCAATTTTCCCAAAATATTGATTACACATTCCTTTGCCCATAATTTTCATGGTAGTTAGGTTAACTTCTATATTCGGTCGTGTGGCGGTAACATCTAAAACTTCACCATTCATGTGCGTTGCTGCCCAAATGTCATAAATTCGAAAATAGTCGGGATCTCTTTCTTTCGAAATGACTTGGACGAGAGAAAGACCGGGTAAGCCTTCAGTCATTATTCTTTTAACTTCCAATTGGTAAATGTATCCAGGTTCATATTCAAACCCTTGAATCGTCTGATAAATGCAATCCCAATTTTTAGCAGGTTTTTCAGTTTTCTCCTGCGTTTGTAAGTAGTATATATGGGGTACAGCTCCGTCACAATTGTCCATAAAACTATTCACCCAAATCTTACCGGCATCAGTTTCGTTAGATATTTGATCCTCTCCAGGTTGTTCCTTATTTTCTTCCACTATTTTTGTTGTTCCACATGCTACGAGCGCAATGGTTGCAATTGCAACTATTATTTTATTCAATGACATGCTTCTAAGATAGAAAAAATCATGCCTGATTTGTATTTTTATACGGAAATGCTCCCTTAGAAATTTGAGTTTGACGTATTCGAACATAAGTTTTTAAAACAAAAAGCCATATTTTCCGTATGTAGAACAGTAGAAAACGTCATGCAAAAAAAGTTTTTATCCAACCTTCTGTTAATCGTGGTTTTAAACCTATTGGTAAAACCATTTTATTTACTTGGTATAGATGCTGAGGTTCAGAATAGGGTCGGGGAAGCCGTTTATGGAAATTACTTTTCGCTTTTAAATTTTTCATTTTTACTGAATATATTATTGGACTTAGGATTGACCAATTATAATGCGCGAAACATTGCGCAGCACCCACAACAAATCACGAATCATTTCGGCAAAATTTTGGCCATTCGATTTTCATTATTTTTTCTGTATGCATTGGCTACAATTGCATTTGCAGGAATTATTGGGTACACAGGACAGGAGTTTTATTTACTCGGTTTGCTAATGGTGAATCAATTTTTGGTGGCGATTGTACAATTTTCACGCTCAAACTTTGCAGGATTGCACTTGTTCAAAACGGATGCACTGATTTCGGTATTGGACCGTACACTTTTAATTGGCATCTGTTCAGCCCTTCTTTGGACAGATTGGTTTGGTGGTGAAATGAAAATAGAATGGTTTATCTATGCTCAAACCGCTGCCTATGGTATTTCAGCCCTAATTGCTATAGTACTGCTCATCATTAGAATTGGAAAAGTGCGCTTGTCCATAAAAAAACCATTTACCCTTTACATCTTAAAACAAAGCCTTCCATACGCATTACTCATCCTCCTGATGATGATGTACAATCGGATTGACGCCGTGATGTTAGAACGGTTGTTACCAAATGGAGATGCAGCTGCCGGGATTTATGCGCAAGGCTTTCGATTACTGGATGCAGTCAATATGTTTGCGCTCTTGTTTGCAGGACTTTTACTGCCCATATTTGCACGGCTTCTAAGGAAAAAAGAATCGATTCACGAAATGACGGCTTTGGCTTTTAGAATGCTATTTGGCATTAGTATAATTGTCGGCGCCACGTGTTTTTTCTTCCAGACAGAATTAATTGAATTGCGCTATGAAGGTAGCTCGGCAGAATCTGCCGTATCATTTGGATTTTTAATTCTGAGTTTTATTCCGGTTGCTATTACGTATGTTTTTGGAACCTTACTCACCGCAAATGGTAGCTTACGTTACTTAAATCAAATGGCATTCGGCGGAGTGGTTTTAAATGTTGTTTTAAACTATTTTTTAATTCAATCGATCGGTGTAGTTGGCGCAGCGTTGGCGACGTTAGTTACGCAGGTAATTACTGCGGCTGTGCAAATGGCAGTGGCATATCGCTTATTTAAATTTAAATTCAGTTGGAAATATTACGGTTCGTTACTTGGTTTAATCGGCGGTTTATTGTTGGGTTATTATTTCTTAAACATCACTTTTACGAATCGATTAGAATTAATCATTCCGTATTTTATATTTGGCGTTGCGCTTGGCTTCTTACTTGGCGTTTTCAGAATAAAAGACTTGCGGGCGATTGTGGCCAAAGAGGAAGTGTAACACGAATTTCGTATTTCAACTTTGAAACTTGCTTATTATAAGAAATCCGCAAAAATGTTCATCCGCCGATTGCGGTTGTATTTTGTGTTAAACGTTTTGTTAGTTCACTCGGCCTCGGTTTTTTATTCATATTTCTCTATTTAAATTGCTTCGACCAAATTACCATCCATTAATTTGAAACAAGACTAAAATAAAATTCAACAAAAATCTCCATCCGCCTGTGGCGAATAGTATTTTGGCTAAATGTCTTGTTTCTGCTATTATGGGTGGCTTTGGTGTCTCATAAATTAAATAGAGAAATATGAGAGAAAAAATGAAAGATTTAGAATTAAAGAGCACAGCTGAGTTGATTAATTTAATTCGAGAACAGCTTGATCGGTATCAAAGCAAGAACGGGGTATGTGGAGTAAGTTATAAGGAACGATTCTTAATTGAAGAAACGAGAGCAGATTTAAACAAGTTTCAAGCTAGAATAGAGGAATTGGATGAGCAAATACATGCTTTGGAATAGAAAGAATGAAATGAACTAGAATTTCAAACGGTTCTGGACATCTGTCTAGGACTGTTTTTGCACCTAGATAACAGTTAGTAGCACTAGCATAAGACCAAGCAATATTGTTACAGCGACTAATCCTTTCGTGAATTCCATTAAATTCCATCTAAAATTCGTAAAGTAGAATAAGAACATGTTCGGTAACATTGAAAAAATTAAAATATCTTGCTGTTCATCACCGTTTATAGCTCGGTTGATATATCCAGAAAAATCAACATCTGTTCCATAAGTTTTCACATAATATGAAATAATAAATCCGATCACGGGTAAAAGAGCGCCTAGAATTACACCGATTATGGCACGATCCATTTTCTTTAATTTTTCCTTCATATTATTTTTTTAATCCCCACTCGTTTAGTCCTGAAATAAGGTGGTGCGCAGTCATGTCGAATTGAGTTGGTACAATTGAAACAAAGTTGTTTTCCAAAGCCCACATGTCAGTATCTTCTCCTTTATCAGTTGCTCTAAATGCACCAGTCAACCAGTAATAGTCATCACCAAAAGAATCCTGTCTTTTATCAAAGGAATCTTCCCAGAAGGCGCGTCCTTGACGACAAATTTTTATTCCTTTCAGTTCGTCTATGGTTCCTTTAGGAATATTTACATTTAAACAAACACCAGATTGTAAACCATTTTCTAGGGCGCTTTTAGCAATTAAAGAGGCATAGTGCCCAGCAGCTTCAAAATCTGCATCAGAACTATGATCTAATAATGAAAATCCAATAGAAGGAATACCTTCTATTGCTCCTTCGACCGCCGCGGACATAGTTCCCGAATAAAGGACATTAGTCGCTGCATTGGATCCATGGTTAATGCCCGATACTAGCAGAGTAGGGCGTTTTTTTATGATTTCGTAAATTGCTAATTTTACACAATCTACAGGCGTTCCTGAGCATGTATATGCTTCAATTCCAGGGAATTGCTTTGATTTTTTTAAGCGAAGCGGGTCGTGAATTGTAATGGCATGTCCCATTCCGCTTTGTGGTTTGTCAGGAGCAACAATAAGAATTTCGCCTAAAGGTTGCATTGATTTTACAAGCTGGGCAATACCTTTGGCTGTAATGCTGTCGTCGTTGGTAATTAAAATTAGCGGCTTTTCCTCCATATTGTAGTTTATGGGACAAAGTTAATAATTAAGATTCGTCAAATAACAATGATCAATTATTAATATGCGATTATCAATGCGTAATTAACATTTGACAATTCGCAATTTGAGTGGTTGATTTTGTTTTCCAGCCTCGATTTATGATTTGCTAGACATTTTTTGTCTAAAGACTAATATCTGCGAAGATAAAGAAGAAGTCCATTATAAGGAATTAAAACGCGACCATCAGAGAGTTGCCCAATCCCGTAACAATCAAGATTGTCTGTTTTGTGCACCAAAATATTTGCGGGTAAATCGGTTGGAATATTATCAGGAACTTCGCCAAAAATACGGAATAAATAATCTTCCGTATTCATAATTTCACTATCGCTAATTTTATAAGCAATCGTATCAATATCGCTTCCGGCGATAGTCGTGTCAGCAATCTCCAAGGTTGTTCCAACCACTTTTATCGCTTTTTTGGCGTCAGAAGTATTCAGTTGAAGTGAATATTGCTCTATGATAAACTTTCCTTCAATATTTGGTGTTGAATTGTCAGCGTCTAGTCGTCTAAATGATACATTTGGTAAACTATGTGACCCCGCACTTGTTGCACGTTGTTGCCCAACTTTAGGCGTTGACTTGGTGGTGTCTTGTCCAAACGAAACAGAAACTAACCCTATAATAATTAAACTCAATACAATTTTCATAATTCTTTAATTCTTGCGTACAAACTTAGTAAGAAAACGAAATTTTACGCTGCATTCATACAATTTTACTTCAGTCATTTCAATTTTTATGCCAGATTCTTTAGGAGTAGTTTACCAGCCACTGCCAGCACCTCCGCCTCCCGAGCTACCGCCGCCAAATGATCCTCCTCCTCCGCCAGAAAACCCACCGCCACCACCGCCGAATGACCCACCACCACTATAGTAGCCTCCAGACCTTGTTCTTTGCTTGCGCGGAATGGTATACGTTTTAATCTTCGTATGCTTGCAGTTTTTGCATTCAAATTTCTTTTCACCTTTACCAGAACTCGAATAAGTGGCCGCTCGAATCGTACGATCATAAAGCTTGATATAGGTTTTGAATTTGCAATTATCGCATTTGTTATATGGGGTAAACCAGTTTTTATAAGGTAAAACTACCAAGTCTGTCCCATCCTCATTTATCCAAACATCATAATCAACTGATTTTACAATTTCTTCAGTAATTTGACCTTTCGTTAGATAAACGTCTTCCTCTTCTTCGCTTAATTTGTGTAATAAATCGCCTGTTTTGAATCCTATGCGATCCATATTACGCCACCTGTACATGTTTTTACGTGTATAAATCACCAACAGAATAAAAGGAATAGGTGCAATGAAATAGAAGATCAATAAACTCCAAAATTTCATTACACGATAGCGTTTGTGTAAATCTTTAGTCCTAAACGCCGCAAATAGAAAAAGGAAATAGACAATTGTCAGTAATAAACAAAACCCGGAATAGCCAAGGAATAAAGGATGTGTATAAAAAGGCTTTGCTTGTGAATAGGAGTCAGACGCATTATCAGATGGTGCGTCAACAGTATCAGAATCATACATGACTTCTTTCCCATTTAATACATCATTGACAGCTTGAACGCCTCGAATAACCCCCGTTGCGTAATCATTTTGTTTAAAATACGGAACCATATGTTCTTGCTGAATTTTATAACATTCAGCATCAGTCAAGACGGTTTCCATACCGCGACCAGTAATAAATTCAACCCTATGAATATCATTTACGACTAAAATAAGAAGTCCATTCTCAGTTTCATCATCACCAATTCCCCAATGATTGAATAGCTCAGTCCCCCATAAATGTACATCTTCCGTTCGGCCTACTGAATTTAGACAAACGACCATAATTTCATAATCCTTCTCGACCTTTAATTTGTCGACAATCCCCTGAATTTTATCCTCTGCAAAAGGAGGCAGTATAAAGTGGGGGTCAGAAACATTTTTATCATCTGAAACTTTAGTATTTGGAACAGTGCTAACGAGACGACAAACCCCACTCGTATTAATTCCTTCAAAGTTTTTATTTATTTCTCGTGTCGATAAACCCGAATAATAATCATCAATAGCGAATGTAGAATAAGATCCACCAACTAAAAGTAAAAGAAGTGCGAGCCAATTAGTCCTCATTATAATAAGGTTGTAAATCATAATCTGGGAATTCTCCTTTGCTCATTTTAACGAGCTTATTATATTCTTTAACCGCATCATTGTATGCCTTTTTCTCAAAGTTAATTCGGTTATCAGCGCCTTCAATTTGGACAAGTAATGTTTCAACATTATCCTTATCGCCATAAGTTTGAACTAATTTTTTTGCATCCGCAATTTTTTGATTTAGTTCATTCTCAATTATACTTCGTTTAGACCCTTCAGCATTATCCAATCGCGCAGTTAACGTTTCTATTTGTGAATTCAACATGTTTAAATCGCCGTGCGAACCATTCACAGCACCGAATAAATCCGGTAGCATATTATTTCTTCGATCAATTGCATTTTCAACTAAATCAAGTTGAGAAATCATTTCCTCTTGCGCATTGATCAAGTCCATTTCAGCAGATTTATTGCTTTCATTGGAATTACTAGAGGAGACCATGGCATAACCAATTAATACAACGGCCAAAATCACAGCAGCAATGATGATATACGTTTTCTTAGATTTTTCATCCTTTCCGCCAATCTTTTTCTTTTTGTTGATTGCGCTTAAAACATTAATAGCAATCGTATCATTCGGATCGGTTAACAATTCCTTCCGAGCATAATACTCGGCTTTATCCCTAGCACTTGCGAAATCATCTTCAAGCCATAACATGTGATAGGCTTTGGCCAAAATAGCATTCCCATTGGGAATATATGGATTAATAGAAGTTGCTTGTTCGGCGTCCGCAATGGCTTGTTCAAAATTTCGAGCTTTTAAATGATCCTCGGCCAATTTTAGATCGACATGCGCTTTGTTCTGTAATGCATCCCATTCTTCCTCAGACATGCCCATGCTAATGGCTAACTCTCTCAACTCGTCTAATGTTAATGGACGTTCTGTTAAAGAATCACCTTCAGCCTCGGAGACCACTGTTCTTATATGTTGTTTAAATTTATCCTCGTTATATGCTGCTGCCATAGTATGTTGGGCTTTTCAATTCTATTTCGTTTTTAAAAGCGGTAGTAATCCATTTATGCTCTACTATTGAAGGCTTCTTCTAAAATAATTAAACAATTTCTATTTCCATACCTTCAACCAGAATAAGATCACCTTTACGCATTTTTTTTCTGATTCGGTATTCAATTTCACCATTTACTTGCACCAAACCATCTCCAATGATCAATTTTGCATGACCACCTGTTTGGGCAATTTGTTTTAGTTTTAGGATTTTATTGAGTTCAACAAATTCCTCATTATTTCTTAATTCAAAAGTGTCTTTTTCCATTTTTATAATAAGCTAATATTTCGTTAGCGGCTTGATACGAGGTTATCTTTCCTACCTTTAATTCATTGGTTTTAGCATCAATTTTAGCTTGAATACCTTCCGTTTGATTGAAGTCAGCAAGCAGTTGATCTTTCACTGTTTCATTCATCCAATATACCTGTTGTGTTTCTCTTCTTTTATTCTTCCATCCATTGCTCACGACTAATTGTTCGAATGCCTGTACAATATCCCAGACTTTATCAACGCCTTTGTTTTCTGTTGAGCTTACAGTTTCTACCTTGGGAATCCATTCATTGGGATTTGCAGGGAAAAGGTGAAGGGCATTTTTATATTCAGCGCGTGCTAAATTTGCCTTTTTAATATTTTGACCGTCCGTTTTGGTAATTAAGATCGTGTCAGCCATTTCCATAATGCCGCGTTTAATTCCTTGCAATTCGTCCCCAGCACCAGCAAGCATTAAGAGCAAGAAAAAATCCGTCATTGAATGAACTTCGGTTTCAGATTGTCCCACACCAACAGTTTCCACCAAAATAATTTCATAATCGGCAGCTTCGCATAAAAGGATGGTTTCCCGCGTCTTGCGAGCCACACCGCCGAGCGAACCACTCGTGGCAGTGGGTCGTATAAAGGCATTTGGATGCGTGGCTAAATTGTTCATGCGTGTTTTGTCACCTAAAATACTGCCTTTGGAAACTTCACTACTTGGATCAATAGCCATTACAGCCACTTTTTTCCCTTTTTCAACTAGATAAGATCCAAAACTTTCAATAAACGTGCTTTTTCCAACTCCTGGTACACCCGTAATTCCAATTCGAATAGATCGGCCAGTTTTTGGCAAACAAGATTTTAGAATAGCTTGACCAATTTGATTTTGATCGACATTTTTACTTTCAAGCAAGGTAATGGTTTCAGCCAAGGCGGCTTTTTCGCCGTTTAAAACGCGTCCTGTTAAATCGTCTGGTGTCTGACGGTTTGCATGCTTCTTCTTGTTCGCGATTAAGCGATCAATTTGCGATTTATTGGGTGACTTTTTTGGTGACATATTAATTTACCGCCCCTGCACAAGCGTATCTTTAGCTAAGGCAGAATAGTTGACAATCCATGAGGTTTGCCGAATATCTCGAAGCAATTTATATAGATTTTCACCGTAAATATAATCAGTTAATAGGTTTTGTATTCCATATTCTTTGTATAAATACTCCAATTGCTTTGTAGAAGGCTTATATCTTCCGTGGCTCCATCCACGCATGTCATAGACTATGGGATGTTCAAAAAATCTAACTTTCCAAAGGGAATCAAAAATGGGGCAATAATAATTAACAATTTTGCCGTAGTCATCTTCAATTAGAAAACAGCTGTCTACATCATTTTTCATGAATAGATTTTCACGTTTCATATTAACAACCCCAGGCCAATATCCCATTGCAGTGTACATGAATTTTTGTTTACGCACCATTTCAGAGCTTACAATTTTTCCATCACGAGTAGAAACAAAGGCATAGGTGATTACATGTGAATTTGCACTAGCAAATAGTCCAATAGCAAGATGCGATTGCTTACCTTCCTGAGCAATTGTGCGCTGTCCAAACAGACAAAATCCTATAATTAATATGTAGCCAATTCTATAAATACCTCGCTTTTAGGGATATTAAACTTACGCAATTTGTGATGAGTATGCAAATATTCAAAAGTTGTGCCGAACTATAGATATTGATGGGGGAGTTAGATTTAAGGAAAAGTTGAACCATATATTCATTTAGTTTGGCTGTAATAATGGCGTGTTTTGCTAAGTTAATTTCTTTGATAACGCAAACTTGGCACTCGGATTCATTGCCAAACCGTCATTCTGTCAGTAAAATGTCATTGGCATAAGGATTGACAATAGAAAAGAAACTTAAATAAAGATTATATAATGGCAACTAAAGGAACGGTAAACGTACAGACGGAAAATATATTCCCACTCATCAAAAAGTTCTTATACAGTGATCACGAAATATTTTTGCGTGAATTGGTTTCAAATGCAATTGATGCTACAAGCAAATTAAAAGTATTAAGTGCTTCAGGAGAAGTAAAAGGAGACTTAGGAGACCTTAAGGTTGAAGTGATATTGGATAAAGAAGCTGGTACTCTTACGATTAAGGATCGCGGAATAGGAATGACGGAGGAAGAGATTGAAAAATACATCAATCAAATTGCATTTTCAGGAGCAGAGGAATTTGTAAAAAAATATGAAGGTAAAGAAGGGGCTGAACAAATTATTGGTCATTTTGGATTAGGATTCTATTCATCATTTATGGTGTCGAGTAAAGTTCAAATTAGAACTTTATCCCACGAAGAAGGGGCACAAGCGGCACAATGGGAGAGCGACGGAACACCTGAATATGAAATTACAGACATTGAAAAGGCGGATAGAGGTACTGAAATAGTATTGCACATTGCTGAAGATTCGGTTGAATTTTTAGAAAAAGAGCGTATTAGTGGTATTTTGAATAAATATTGCAAATTCTTACCCGTTGAAATAAAATTTGGAACAAAGACGACCAAAGAAGATGATCCATCTGGTGAGAAAGATGAAAATGATGAAATTAAGAAGGTTGATATTGAAATTGACAACATCATCAACAATCCTAATCCAGTTTGGACAAAAGCGCCAGCTGATTTAAGTGACGAAGAATATACAAAGTTCTATCGTGAACTTTATCCAGCAACATTCGAGGATCCATTATTTCATATTCATTTAAATGTTGATTATCCGTTCAATTTAACTGGGGTTCTTTATTTCCCTCGTTTAAAAGAAACAATGGAGGTTCAAAAGAATAAAATTCAGTTGTATTCGAATCAAGTTTTTATTACAGATTCCGTTGAAGAAATTGTTCCTGAATTCTTGACACTGTTGCATGGTGTAATTGATTCGCCTGACATTCCATTGAACGTTTCGCGCTCATATTTACAGGCAGATGGCAATGTGAAGAAGATTGCTTCACACATCACCAAAAAAGTAGCTGACAAGCTGAACGGAATGTTTAAAAATGACCGTGCAGATTTTGAATCGAAATGGGATAGCTTAAAGGTATTTGTTGAGTATGGTATGCTTACGGATGATAAATTCTACACTAAAGCAGAAAAATTCACTTTAGTTAAGAATACGAAAGACGAATATGCCACTTTAGAAGAGTATCAAGAAAAAATTCGTCCAATTCAAACCGATAAAGATGGTAAGTTAGTTGTTCTTTATGCAAATAATAAAGATGCGCATCACCAATTCATTACTGCAGCCGAGGAAAGAGGATATGATGTTTTATTGATGGACAGCCCATTAACCCCGCACTACATTTCTCAATTGGAGAGTAAGTTAGAAAATGTGACATTTGCTCGAGTAGATGCTGACACCCTAGATAACCTAATTAAGCAGGATATTGAGATTCCTTCTAAACTGTCCGAAGAGGAAAAAGAAAAGTTGAAACCAATTTTTGAAGAAGTTGTAAATAAAGAAAAATTTACGGTTCAATTCGAAAACATGAGTGAAACCGAAGCTCCAATTGTAATTACACAACCAGAATTTATGCGAAGAATGCAGGAGCAGCAGCGCATGGGTGGTGGCGGAATGAACATGTTTGGATCTTTTCCTGAAATGTACAATTTGACGGTGAATACTAATCATCCCACTGTGGGATCGATTTTGAAGAAACAAAAAGGGAACAAACAAAAAGTTGCTAAACAACTTACTGATTTGGCAATGCTGTCTCAAGGCATGCTAACAGGGGCTGATTTAACAACTTTTATTAATCGGAGCGTAGAGCTGATTAAATAGTCTTTTTAACGATTTAGATTCAATGAAGGGGCCGCTTTGTAAGCGGTCTTTTTTTATTCCATAAAACTTATTAAGTGTTGAGCATATGACGAGTAGCTGTGATAATAACTCTACTGGTGGAGAAACACCATTATCAGGTGGAGCTGGCGGAAATGGTGGCGGAGATGATTTGACTGCAGCTGACGGAGGATTTGGCGGCGGCGGCGGTGGAAACGCACGTTGTGGAGCAGTAGGCGGCGGCGGTGGCGGTGGCTACAGTGGCGGTGGAGCTGGAGGTGAAATCATCATTAATGACTATAATGGCGGCGGTGGCGGAGGATCGTTCAACGGTGGAGATCTACCTGTGGAAATCGTTCTCGCTACAGCTGGTAACGGTCAAGTTATTATTTCCGTATTGTGTTATGTAATGGAGTTAGATGCTGATGTTGTTGATGAGTCTTTAGGAAGTGATGGAGCGATAAATTTAACCGTAACTGGCGGTACTTCGCCTTTTCTTTATGATTGGGATACTGATGAAGCAGATGACTTTGATGATACGGAGGATTTAGTTGGTTTAACTGGTGGAGTTTATGAAGTTATTGTTAAAGATGATGCAGGCTGTACAGAATCTATGGCGGTGACTGTTGGCAGCAACGTTGGAGTAGAAGATTTAGAGCAATCAATGTTCAATGTTTATCCGAATCCAACATCAGATCAAATCAATATTGTATTTGAAGGAACATATAATTTTGAAGTTACTACACTGAATGGAGAAATTGTTTTTGCTGGAATTGCAACTGACAATCATGCAATCTCTTTGAAAGATGAAACGGTTGGTGTGTACTTCTTAAAAGTTACTAATGATCAGGTTACTGAAACCATCAAGGTAGTTAAAAAGTAAATTAAAATAATTGAATACTAAAGGGTCTTGTCCGCACAAAGTGGTTCAGGGCCCTTTTTTTGCTAGAAGTTAATTTGCTTGAAGGCCCAATCTTTAATTCAAAAGGATTTTATCGCTCAATCTATTTCTTTGGGCGATCAGGATTCACGATAATAACTCCAAAGTTGTCAGGATCTAAAAACGGCTATTCCGTTTCTTTGCCAATAACCATTCTTTGGGC
>Ga0213861_10001387_pt1 | contig 21360 bp, 35 predicted proteins | sample PICome_4_FD_160110 | JGI IMG/M metagenome (GOLD analysis project Ga0213861, IMG submission 160110) | Coastal seawater microbial communities near Pivers Island, North Carolina, United States - PICO131 | ecosystem: Environmental > Aquatic > Marine > Coastal | place: USA: North Carolina... | reverse complement strand
GCCACTTGGTCCTCGAATCAGATCCAGAGTATGGACAAGATGTGGGAACCCCAGTGTCAGAAGAAAGAACAATCGAATGTTTTGAGCAGGACGTACAATCTGTCCTCTCTGACTGTAAAAAATTACATGAAGGATGGGATGGATATCCCCAAGAAGTAAAACAAGTTATTGCGAACATGATGTTCAATATGGGACTTACGCGCTTAAGTAAATTTAGAAAACACAACGCAGCGCTGCAATGTGGTGATTGGTCCGAAGCGGCCGTAGAAGGAAGAGATTCAAGATGGTACAAGCAAGTAACAAACAGAGCAGAACGACTTATGGTCAGACTAGAGGCCCTTTAAAGGTCGAATCTAGTATTCCACAAGAGGAACAAGAAAGTAAAGGTTGGTATTGGTGTCATGAAAAGCAAGGTCTTTTTAGATATTCAGACTGGCATAAAAGTTTAGAAGAGCTAAATTTAGTTAGTTCATAATAGGAGAAAAGAATGAAAATTAAATTGTTAGGAAGTCAAGGTGACTTAACAGCAGCTACCGATATGGGTAAAGCAACATTAGTAAGAGTATATAATAGTACTGCCGCAGATGTTGTATTGACTCAAAAGTTAGGATCTACTGTTTTAGGAACGATGACAATTCCAAGTAAAGCAATCGAATTAGTTTCTAAGATGCCGGCAGATACCTTAGAAGGTGGTGCTGGGCTTAAAGCTGTCAGCATCGCTAAAAGTAGTTAATGACTGACATATTTGGTCTAATCAGCGATGTGGGATTACCCATCGCTGGCGCTTTAGCATCTGGGTTTTTTATATTTACTATTATAAAGCAGATGCTATCAGGTGTTTTAGACCAAATTGACACACTTAATATATTTACTAAGGGCTTAGAAAATAGAGCCCGGACGATGAATAATGAAATAATAAAGATAGATATGTTAGTTTCTAGCGCGTTGGAGTTGACTCCACCTATAGATAGAATAGCTAGATCTGAAAACTTTGTAGAAGACGGTAAAATCGACGTCAGAAGAGATTGATATGGATGAGTTTAATCCTGCTATTTTAATTGCTGAATATGGTTTTACTACTGTTGCCATTGTTGCGATGGCATATTTTGTTTTCTATATTTGGAAATTTATTAATGATGAATTAGACCCAAAGCTAGAAGAAATGCACATGGGACTTATAAGACTCATTGATCAAGTTAGGATGCTTGATCAAGATATGATACGACTGCAAGAAAAAGTAAAGGTCGTACTTGAATACAGGGAAAGACAGAAAAAAATAAACGAGAAAGAAAATGAAAAAGAATAAATTAGAAGGTTACTTATTATTAATAATATTTGGATTTGCTATGAGCAATTTTGCTTATGCTGATGGTATAGTATTTAAATTTAAAAGCCCTTCGTTTAGCGGAGTTAATACATCAGCTCACTACTTGACTATTGAAAACCAAGAAAAATCAAGGCGTGACAAAATCAAAGAAGATGTACAAGCTGCAATAGAAAAAGCTGAAAGAGAAGCTAACAATACAACTCAAGCTAAATTTTTAAGAAATTTAGAAAGTAGAATTTATGCTCAGATTGCTAAACAATTAGTAGATAATATGTTTGGTAATGATACACCTTCGACTTCTGGATTTTTTGATATTGAAGGTAACTCAATTACATACGAAACAATTGTTGGTGGTGGTCCAGATGGCACCGATATTATAAGAATTACTGTGACAAGTGAGGATGGAACTACTACTACATTAGATGTTCCAATTGGCGCAGGCTCTTTTTAATGAAATATTTATTGATAGTATCGTTGTTATTCTTAACGGGATGCGCTGGTATTCCTAGTATGACTGATAGTTGTACTACTGAATTTATGCAAGCTTTTGGAGAGTGCATAGAGGAAGCTGAACCAGTTACATTGCCAGCATCTAAAAGATTGGCTAATTTACCAGCAGCAAAAGTTAAACCTATAGTTGCAGTATATAAGTTTCAAGATTTAACAGGCCAAAGAAAAAGTAGAGAAAATCTTGCTGACTTCTCAACTGCAGTAACACAAGGAGCTGAGGCATTTGTTATAGATGCTCTTAAAACTGCAGGAAAGGGTACATGGTTTAGAGTTGTAGAAAGAACTGGGTTAGACAACTTAGTAAAAGAGAGACAAATTATAAGATCGGCTAGAGAAGAGTTTGAAGAGAAAAAGGAAGATAAAAGACTTCAACCTCTACTTTTTGCTGGAATTATAATTGATGGCGGTATTATAGGATATGATACTAACATTGAAAGTGGTGGACGTGGTGCTAGATATTTAGGTATTGGTTCATCTACACAATATAAGAGGGATTCGATAATCGTAAGTTTAAGAGCGACTTCAACTCTTACGGGTGAAATTTTATTGAACGTACAGACTAAAAAATCTATCTTGTCTGTAGGTGGTGGTTATGATGTATTTCGATTTGTTGATATGGATACTAAACTTATCGAAATTGAAGATGGTAATGGATTTAACGAGAGCGTAACGTATGCAACACGTGCAGCAATCGAAGAAGCAGTACTAGAGTTAATTTACCAAGGTCATGATAGGGGATTTTGGGTAATAGAGAATGGACATCGGCATCCACATCAACATGATGGAATAAACGAAAAACATTCTATAACAGGAGAAAAAAATGAACATGAATAAAAATTTAATGTTCTTAGTAATGGGTATTGCAGGAATGTCTAACGCAGTAGCGGGCGACGCGAATGATAATGAAATATTTATTGCGCAAAGTGGTAACAATGTTGAACTTACTATTCGACAAATTGGTGCAGGTAATAAGTATGGTGGTGATGACTTTAGTGGTACATCCATAGATATGACTATGACTGTTTCAGATTCATATTTTGATATATTACTTGATGGTGATTATAACAAAATGTTTGGTACAGTTGCAACTAGTGGTTCAACCATTAACAACTTTATTACAGGTAACTATAATACATGGAATCAAAAGATTGGTGTGGCGAATACTGCTGATACTATGACTATTGATTCTGCTATTACTGGTAATACTAACAGTATTGTATTTAGAGCAGGTAATGATGATGATACTTATAATATATCAACACCATTGTGGGGACAAACTAGTCCGGAAAAATTTTGGACAGTTAGTGGATCAACTTGGTCAAGAACAGCTACTGGACAACAGAATTTCTGGGCAACTTGGAATCCTACTGCAGCTTCATCAGATAGTTTAGATATGGACTTAGATATTACTGGTTCTGATAACGTAGCTAATATATTTGTTAATTCGGCAAACGCAACATTTAATTGGGATATTACAGGATCTGATAACTGGATTCAAACTACAATGGAAGATGGTTCAGATAATAGTCAAAAAGTTGGTGTAACAGGAGACTACAATTTTATATTTGTAGGACAAGATACGGGTTCAACAACTGGAGTTACTAATAATGCAATACTTGATGCAACATTTGCTACAACACATTCGGACATTAATATTATACAGTCTGACGCTAACTAGTTTATTTCTTATAGGTTCGGTGAGTGCTTCTGCACCCGAATCTATAGGAGATATAGTACAACAAACGGGAATCGCTTCCTTAGTAAGAAATGGTGGCGAGAAAATTACTGTATCTGAAACGTTTGTACCAGGTATAGAATTAAGAGATACTGCTGTCACTGGTAATGGAAGAATGTTAATTGAATTTAAAGACGAAGAAGAATTGTCTTTAATTGAGCATACTCGTATTTACATTGATGAAGCTTATTACGATCCAGATCCATCAAAATCTAAAATGGCTATTCGAATGGCTCAAGGTACTGCGCGATTTACATCTGGCCGTGGTAAAAGAATTAATAAATCTAATGTTCAGTTATCTACTCCAACAGCTGAGATTGCTATATTGGGTACTGATTTTACAACTACTATTGATGAAATTGGAACTTCTCTTATTATTCTTCTTCCTGATGAAAAAACTGGAGAAGCCTCTGGAAAGATTATCATTACTAACGCCGGAGGGCAAGTTACATTAGAAGAAGCTTATCAAGCTTCGGTTATATCTTCATATGATACTGCTCCTTCAAGCCCAGTTGTTTTATCTGGTATAGATACAGATATGATTAGTAATATCTTTATTGTATCAGAACCAATAGAGATTAAAGAAGTTAAAGAAAAAGAAGGGATGTATAATGAAAACGATAATGATAATATATTAGATGTAGACTTTCTTGAATTTAATGAATTAGAAACAGACTATTTAGCTTATGACGAATTAGAATTTAATGAGTTAGATATTGATTATTTAGATGTTGACTTTTTACAAGATGTACTAGATGTTGTATTAAGTTTAGATAAAAAGACAGCATTAGATAGAAGTGCTTTGTCTAGCGAAGTAGCACTAGAAGGAACTAAATTAGGATTTGACGTTGATAGTCAATATAATACTTTATTAGATAAAGCTGCAGGAACAGTCAGATTTTATAGAGACGTTGATGGAGTTATCAGTATATCTATGCTATTATCTCAAACAGCCACAATACGAACAATATCAGATCAAAAAGAATCGGAAATCATTTTAGGAGATGGTCAAGGTATAATAATTAACATAACACAGGTACAATAATATGATGGATAAAATACAAGAAATTTCAATTAAACTAATAATATGGTTTGGTTTATTAATGTGGCCAGCAATAATACTTACAGCAGTATTTGCTCCAATGATTGCTAATGCTGATAACGAAATATACGTAACACAAAGCGGCGATAACTTAAAACTTGAATGGGTACAACAAGGAGATAATAATAAAATCGATACTATATTATCAGGTTATCAATTAGATACTGCTATTTCTCAAGAGGGTAATAGAAACCAAGTACTTAAAAAGAATCAAGGTATTAGCGGAGACTATAATCAAGTTGTAGTTGAACAATGGAATAATACTAATAGTACTGATATTAATAAAATATGGATTGACATTGATGGTGATTCGAATATGGTCGATGTAGGTCAAGGATGTAAATTTATATATTCTACAAGTACTGTTTGCAGTAGAGATACTCATGAAGATGCTGGGCATGAAATGGAAATCAATATTGATGGAGATTATAACTGGGTACGTGGTGGACAAAAGTCAGGTACTGCAAATCCGAACCATACATTAAAAATGGACATTATTAGTGATAATAATAGTGTATGGTTTACTCAAGCAGGTTCTGGTTCTAAAGATTTAGATTTAACTATTAATAACGATGGTAATGCTGTAAGTATACATCAACATTATGGAGCTCATAATGCAACAGTTACTCTTGATGGTACATCACCTACTAATTTAAATTTAATACAAACTGGTGGTCCATCTCAAACATATAACCTAATTCAAAATTGCCTAACTATAGGCGGTTGTAGTGTTTCAGTTACACAGCAATGAAAAAGTATTGGCAAATATGGAAACATGCTTTAGGAGCATTTGATGAAGAAGATGGATATAAACCAGAAACTGAAAATGCTATAGCTGTGATAAGAACTTTTATCGTAGGAATTAATATTCTATGCGGTATATTAATTATGGCAAATATATTAAAGGATTGGTAATGTATAATTGGAAAGTAGTATTACTTACTATAGCCTTACTCATAACTGTAAGAGTAATGGATCCAAAATTAATTGAACAGTTTCGTTTAAATTATTTTGATTCACTTCAATCATACCAAGAATCAGTCAAAGCAGACAATATAGTTATTGTCGATATCGATGAAAAGACTTTAAACAAGTATGGTCAATTTCCATTTAGTAGAGATGTCTATGCTGATTGGTTAAACAAAGCTCCCGAAAACAATGTATATGTATTTAACATGGGATTTACCGAAAATGATAGGTTTGGTAAAGATCATGAGTTAGCTATTTCTATGGCTGAAAGAGACGTGATACTATCTTCATTTGTTAGTAACTATAAGATTAGTGATAAACCCGTTAGAGGATTCGGTAAGTTAGGTAAAGGTAATCCATCAGATTGGCTATATTCATATAATGGTATACGAAATCCAGTCATAGGAGCAGACGCCGATGGAGTAGGAACAGTTACAGTTGCACCTTCAGTTGATGGTATCGTAAGAGAATCTCCATTAGCAATTTTAGCTAACGGTCATTTATATCCATCAGTAGCATTAGAAGTATTAAGAGTATATGAATTTCAACCAAACTTAGCAATTAAAATTAAAGAGGCTGGAGTCGAATGGGTACGAATGGGCTCACTTCCTCCTATGTATACCACAGAAAATTCAAATGTTCAAATAGCTTATTGGAATGAATATGAACGCATATCATTTGGTGATCCATTACCTAATGACAAAATAGTTATTTTAGGCCTAAGCGCTGGAGGACTAGTAAATCCAGTAGCTACACCAACAGGAGCAATGCTTCCTCATGATATTCAAGCTCATTTATTATCTACTGTAGTAAATGGTATACAAATCCAAAGACCTTGGTATGCTTTTCAATTAGAACTCTTAATATTACTTACTCTATCAGTATTAATATTATTAATAGTATATCAAACTCCAACATATATTTCTGCAATTGCTAGTATATCACTTTTGATCACTAATATGTACCTAGGTTATTACTATTGGATGGAATCATTATTGCTTATAGATATGTTATATCCAACTATGGCAGCATTTATTGTATTTACTCATGCAACCTTTAATAGATTTTATGTTACATATAAACTGAAAGAGCAAATTAAAGGTCAGTTTGGAACATATCTATCTCCTGATATGGTCTATATGTTACAGAAAGATCCATCACTTTTAAAGCTTGGAGGTGAGAGAAAAGAAATGAGTTTTCTATTTATGGATATCGTAGGATTTACTCCAATATCTGAATATTATAAAAACAAGAACGATCCTGAAGGGTTGGTCATGCTTATTAATGAATTCCTTGATGCTATGACTAAAATTATTTTAAGTAATGGAGGAACCATCGATAAATACATGGGTGACTGTATTATGGCGTTTTGGAACGCTCCTCTGTCGTGTAAAAATCATGCAGAAATGGCAGTCAAATCAGCAATAGAAATAGAGGAAAAAACTAATGAACTCAAAAGACGATATAGCGAGCAGGGTTTACCCGCCATCAATGTTGGAACTGGCGTCAATACTGGCGATTGCATTGTTGGTAATATGGGTAGTGAGTCTCGGTTTGATTACTCTGTCATCGGAGATGCAGTCAACCTCGCTGCAAGACTCGAAGCAAAAGCCGCAAGACATGAGTTGCTTGAATATAAAACCATCATCTCCTCATTCACGAAAGACCAACTGCCAGAAGAATATAAGTGTAAAGAAATAGGCAATATTAACGTCAAAGGTAAAGAAGAGCTTATAACCATTTATTCACCAAAGTTATAGTCTATATAACAAAATGATCTAAAAAAAGCTAAAATAGTTGTGTACAAGACCTAAAAATCATGGTATAATGGCTACATAAATTAATGAAACAGGATTACAGATGCCACATCTAGTTTTAAAAGGACAGATCAAACATAAAGCTAAGGTAGAGAAATATGTACATTCTTTATGCAAAGAGCTCGGTATCAATAGAATGTATTCTAAGGTTATATTCTTGACCTTTAAAACGACACTTGATGATGATTCTCAGGGATTATGTTGGGGAGATCTAAAAGAAGGTTATTGCGAAATCTCAATAGCTCGTGAGTCTGAAGGCAAAAAGATACATCATGAAGAAATGATGCAGACACTTGCCCATGAAATGGTTCATTGTAAGCAGTATTTTCGTGGTGAGCTAAACGGTTGGAATCAGTCGTGGAAAGGTAAAAAACCACGTAACTATTCATACGATAATGCTCCTTGGGAAAAAGAAGCTTACGCGAAAGAGGAAGATCTATATGATTATTGCTGGCGAGCTATGGGATAAAAAGGTTATATAAAAGCTATTACATATAACAAATAGATATAAAAAATGTATACTTTTTTTTAAAAAAAGGTGTACAAACACTGAAAATCATGGTATAATAACCATATAAACAATTGATAAGGAATCTAAATTATGAAAAAATCTATACTAAACGCAATCAACTCAATCAACTCGTCTGAAGAGATGAATGAAGTTATCGAACTGATTAAAATTAAACAAAAGCAACTGAGAGCTTTCAAAGCTCAAGGTGTTAAGTCTTCGCTTTTTGTTGGTGCTCAAGTAAAGCTCAACAGTAAAAAAGGTGTTGAATTTGGTGAAGTCACTAAGATCAACAGAACAAAAGCGGTTGTGAGAATTGACGGTCAACTTTGGAACTGTCCTCTTGGAATGTTGGAGGTAGCGTAATATGTTGACTACTAAAGACAAAATTAAAGCTGTTACATTAGGTGCGACAGCTGGTATTGTACTAGGATTTGGTGTGAATGCGGTAGAAGCCGCTCTGGAAATGCCAGACGTATATTGGTCTAACACCACCAACGAGTGTGTTGGCGTAGTTAATTACGCTAAAGCGGATGATTTCTCGTGTGAGAATCTTCCTTCAAAGTATAACAAAGTATGGGTGAAATAATATGATTTTATGTGAAAAAACAAGTCCGGTTAGTGGTCTAACCAACATCATGAGTATCAATGCTACTCCGGAGCAATTTGCTCAGTGGCAAGAGGGTACTCTCATTCAGGATGCAATGCCTGACGCAACCGTGGATCAGCGAGAGTTTTTAATCTCCGGCTGTACTCCAGCGTGTTGGAACTCGATGTTCGGATCTGAGGAGGATGCGGCATGAGTATGGCTTATTGCGACTACATCGCTCACACTATTGTAATGCCATCTTTATCTGAAGACATTAAGAGTCAAAATGGTCTCATGTCCGAAACAAGTCATGTAAAAATGGACTTACATAAAGAAGGTTGGATGCAATCAACTCGAAAGACTATTATGTGTAAAGACATTAATGGTAAAGAGTATAAAATAACTGTTGAAGAAATAAATTAAAATAACTGTGTACATTTGTTGTGCACTGTGTTATAATATACCTAATATTTTAAAAGGAATACATTATGGATAGATTAGCAATGATCAAAGCGGCGGCTGAAAAACGTAATGCAGAAAAAGAATTTAAGTCTGCTGTTAACAAGGTTTATTCAAAGCCTAAATATAAAGCACCTAGGCTCACGGCTTCGATGAAGAAAGCTGCTAGGCAATCACCAGGTTCACTGGAATGTTTTAAAGAAGAAAATATGTATTTGAGTGATAAAGAAACGCAAGACTATATTGCAAACTCATCATACATGGATGTCTATAACGAGATGAAGAATGACTGGGATTAGTCTTATGATGCGTAGAGTGTTTGCTCTACAGCGAGCAAGGGATAATGCTCAGAATCCAGAGTTTAAAAAACTCTGGGAACAAAAGCTACAAGAGCTAGTAAAACTAGCAGAGGAAGGTAGGAGTTCGTATGACACAGTACACTGATCAAGTGGAATATCACAAGCGTAAAATGGCAGTTGAAAAATGGGCCGGACAATGTCAATATATTTTAGGTCAAGACGGATACATTGAAAGGGCTTATAACTCAGGATTAGTCACGAGAGAATACCGTGATGGTAGATTTGAAGTAATAGAAGAATCTAAGGATATGGCATCATTGCTCCTAGAGGCTCCAAGTAATATATGAATTGTATAGGATCCATTAGATACGATCAACATGGTCGTAAGAGAAAAACAAAGGCACTTACGCCAAGACGTAAGGTCAAACAAGAATTTAAACCGCTAAAGGTGGAAAAGACCTTTGCGCAACAAAGAATGGATGACTTTAATGAAAAGTATCCATCTTACACAGGAAGCACTCGATACGAGACTCCTGTAGATCACTCTTGGAAAGCAGTAGAATCCAAGAACTTTACAGTCGCACCCGCTTATAATAAAGGTGCATATCAAGTTATTCCACGAAAGGACGTGGAACATATAGGAAAATAATCATGGAAATTTTATCAACAATATTCACACTAGTCGGATTAGTATTTTTTGTGTTTATGTGTTCAGGAGCATATCTTTTGATACGCGACTCTGACATTAAACATAAACTTCGTAGAGAGTTACGAGAGAAACATCCTGATCTAGATCGTGAACAAATCCGCGTATTGTCATACGCAAAACTAAAAGAAATGTGGGAGAACGGCGATGTCAAGTAAGTATATGTTACTCAGTGAATATAACGGCACAGGTAAATTTGTGAACCGTAAAGCTGAAACATTACGATCATTCGGTGATCATCCGTACTACGGTATACGTATGTATATTGACGGAGAGTCGTTAGGTATTGAATGGTACAAAGCTCATAACGAAATGTATGCCGAAAGCGCAGCAGAAAATTATGTCCTCGGTATTAAAAATTACGAGAGGGACTAAGTTTATGGCGGGGCACACTTCAAGCGACTCCTTATCAATTGAAAAAAGTGTGTCCTGCCTGTTTACAAATGTAAAAAACTGTGGTATAATATAGGGTATATTGCAAAAGGAGTAAATTATGGCAGAAAATAAAGTAAGAACAAGTATGAGAAAGAACAGGGTAACCATTGACGATAAGTATATGGGTCCTGAACCAATCTTTCAACCAGGTGAAACTGCAGAAGGTGTAGAAGACCGTAGTCTGAAATGGCAGAAAGCAGCACATTGGTATAATTATTTTTATAAGACCAAAGAATATGTTCCAACAATATTGCAGTTTGCAGAAGAGAAATTTGGTTATAACGCAGATCAAATAAAAGCTTTTAAAAAGTTAAAAGACTATGAGTTTGGTTACTTAGGTAAGTTAGCTAAGATTCACTATAGAGGTTATGAGTATACTGAGAAAGAATTAGCAGATGCTGGAGAAAAATTCAAAGAGTTATATGAATTAGCCTTGGTTACTGTTGAACAGATCGAAGACAAAGCTGCAGCAAAACCTGTTGTTACAATACAACAAAGACAAAAGGCAAAAATCCTTGAGACTATTATGGATGACTGGGACTCAGTTGTTGATGGTTGGTTAGACGGCGATTTTAAAGTAAACTTTGACGCATACAAATTATTTAAACAATACGGTTTAAAAGGTTCAGCGCTCAATATGTTTAAAGCGATGGTTGAACAAGAGTATCAACCTATCAAAGATGCATACGATAAAACATGTGATCAAGCAGTAGAAGCCTTTTCGCATGTTAAAAGAACTAATCAAAAGAAGATGATAACCACTATGGAAACCATCTTTGAAGATCTAGATAAATTAAAGGTTGCGAATAAAGCAGCAAGAATTCCAAGAGTGAAGAAGCCTAAAGCTTCTGATGTACAGGTTAAGAATCTTAAGTATAAGGTTGAAGATATCGATGCTAAATTAATGTCAATTAATCCTGTTATGATTCCTGGTAAAGAAGTTCTATTTGTTTATAATACTAAGACTAGGAAGCTAACTCAGTATAACTCAAATTCAACTAAAGGGTTTGAGGTAAGTGGTACTACCATTAAGAATGTTTGTGAAAAGAGTAGAGTAACTACTCTGAGAAAGCCAGACGATATACTACCATTAATCTTAAGTAAAACAATAAAGCAAATCGACAAACAAGTATGGGACACACTAACGACAAAGGTTAACGTTCCTAATGGTAGAATCAATGCCGATTGCATATTACTTAGGGTATTATGATTGATTTAGAACAAAAAATTATGACCAGAAAGCGGTTCTCTACAGCCGTAGAACAATTAGTGGCAAAAGGAAACATGTCTTATATAGACGCTGCTACATTTATTATAGAAAAGAGAGGTATGGACTATACTAACTTAAAGAAGTTATTGACCGATTCTCTTAAAGATAAAATGGAAGCAGAAGCAATGAGACTTAATTTGATTAGAGGAAAAAAAGGAAACAAGCTACCTATATGATGAAATTTTTGACAGCAATAGTAGAAGGGTTCTTTAAGCTTATGTTATGGATGTTATTATGCGGAACAATGATAACACTTGCAATGATGTATTACCATGGTGGAATGATATGAGCACTGATCCATTTGAGTCCTATAAATTGTATAATGCATTAAAGCTGCACTTTGAACAAGCAGGATACGATGCCATACGATATAATTATAAGTCTAATGTAACACCTAAGTCTTTCTTTAACAGAAAAGATAAGTACTTCTTTGCTAAACTGGCCAAAAAGTACAATGAGAATTTAAAAGAATTCTACATATCACAGTTTATTAATACTGAAAAGTATGTTGGTGATATGATGGATGAAGAAGCAGATCAAAACTATAGGGACTACAAAAGAATACAAGAAAGTATTCATAGAGTGTTTTCTGTAGATATAAATAGATTAAGCGAAGAGGAACCAAGCATCAACAATTGCTTTGCAGCAAAAGATGGTCAACTTCCTTTAGTCGTAAAGTTATGGATGCAAGAAGAAATTAGTTTAGAGACTGTTGTTATTCTTAATTCTATATTTAGGTTCATTTCTCGTGAGTCATCTAAAATATCAGATACCATTATATGGCCTGATACAAAGAAACTTATCGAGAAATACGAACCTTTCGTAAACTTTAATCGAGATAAATGTTTAAGTTTATTGACAAAAAGGTTTACAAACGCATGAAAGTGTGTTATAATGTATATTATGTATAAAGTGGATAATTCAGTAAATACAATGCAATACAAAGGAGAAATATAATGTCATTTGCAAATCTAAAGAGCTCGCGAGGCTCGTCAATCGACAAACTCGTAAAAGCAGCAGAAGCTGTATCAACTAAAGCCGAAACAAAGTCTTACGACGATGATAGGTTTTGGAAACCAACCAGGGATAAAGCAGGAAACGGTTATGCCGTGATCAGGTTCCTACCCGCTAAAGAAGGTGAAGATCTTCCATGGGTAAGATACTGGGATCATGGATTCAAGGGTCCTACTGGTCTATGGTATATCGAAAATAGCTTAACTACTATCGGTCAGGATGATCCGGTATCAGAGATGAACTCTGTACTGTGGAACTCTGGTCGTGACGAAGATAAAGCTACAGCAAGGGATAGAAAGAGACGTTTGCACTATGCGTCAAACATCTTGGTTGTATCTGACCCTGCTAACCCACAAAACGAAGGAAAGGTATTCCTATACAAATTTGGTAAAAAGATCTTTGATAAAATCATGGATGTAATGCAACCACAATTTGCAGATGAACAACCAGTAAATCCTTATGATTTTTGGGAAGGTGCTGACTTCAAACTTAAGATTAGAAAGGTTGAAGGTTGGGTGAATTATGATAAGTCAGAGTTCGCTACTGCAGCTCCGTTATATAATGGTGATGAAGGTCAACTAGAAGAGGTATACAATAAGCTATATTCTCTAGCAGACTTCACTGATCCTAAAAACTATAAGTCTTACGACGAGCTTAAAGCTAAGTTAAATAAAGTACTAGGTGTTGACGCAGGTCATGCGTCTCTAGATGCTGCCCCAATGATGGAATCTGCTCCAGTAGTAGAACAACCAGTAATGGCTGCGGCTGATAGTGCTCCGTTTAATACAAGCGATGAAGCAGAAGAGGACACATTGTCTTACTTCGACAAGCTAGCTCAACAAGGTTAGTTTTAAGAAAATAATAAGAGTTTGGGGCGAATCTGATAAATCGTAAACCAGACCGCTTTTTTGGGGACCTTCGGGTCCCCTTTTTTATCCGTATGGACCAGCTACAGTAGACGATGCTCGATCATGAGGCGTCATGTTTACGTTTGTAGTTACACTAGATGCAGTACTTCTATTATCGGCAACAGCTACGTTGTTTGATTGACCAGTACTGGTATTTTCAGGGAATCTTAACTCAATATTTTCAGCTGAAAGATTGACAACTTTACTACCTTGATCGTTACTAGTACCTTGAACTACGGCACTATCATTTTGCTCTAGTTGTAATGCACCTCGGACTCTATTAATATTAGCTACAGCTTTATCTACGTCTTGAGTAAGATTTGCTAAGCCATCAGTCTCAAAGTTAAATCCATCAGTTAATGTACCACCTTGCAGAATAGTCTCTAATGTCCTTGTGTATTGATCTAAATCCTCAATAGCTTCATCAATATTTCCAAATGACATTTCGCCCATTGTGCTCATTCTTTGGAATACATCGGCAAAGGCACTAAATGCATCTGCACCGGCTTGAATTGTGTCGGCCTTTTCACCTACTTCAATTGCTTGTTCTACTGGGCTTTTAGATCCAGTAAAGAATCCTACAATTGATGAGCCTATATCAGCAAGAGCATTAACACCTTTACCTGCACCAAAGGCCGTTAATCCAGCACCGAGGGCAGTAAGAGATCCAGTAGCAGCAAGAGTTCTCTCTAGATCAGCGCCATCGCCAATGGTTAATAACGTATCAACCTCTTTCTTAATATCTTCAGCAAAGTTATCACCAGATGTAAATTTAGTAAGAGCATCTGCGGCTCCAGCACTACCTTTACCTATTGCAAAAGCTACAAGGCCAGCCGATAAAGCTGTCATAGTTTTTACGAATCCACTAACATCACCTTTAGCGCCTGTGTCAATTGACAGTAATGTTTCTACTTCTTTCTTAATATCAGCAGCAAAGTTATCGCCCTGAAATGCTGTTATTGCATCAGCAACACCAGATCCAGCTTTACCTATAGCAAACGCTGCTAAGCCTAAACCTAAGCCAGACATAGTTCCAACAAAGTCACCAACTTGGCCGTCTTTACCAGTATCGATGGACAATAAAGTTTCTACTTCTTTTTTAATATTGTCAGCAAAGTTACCTTCACTAAATGATGATATAGCAGTACCAACACCGTCTGCAGCTTTACCTATACCAAATGCGGCTAGACCAATTCCTAGGCCAGTAAGTGTTGCAGTTACTGCTGCAGCATCTCCACCCATGCCTGGTATATCAGCTATAGATAATAATGACTCTACGTTATCTTTAATTTCTTGTGGCCAGTCACTGCCTTCTGTAAATTTAGCGATAGCAGCGGATGCACCAGCACCTACTGAAAATGCAGCAAGACCAACACCTAATGCAGTCATTGTAGCAGCGACTCCCGCTACGTTTGCGACAGTCATTCTATCTGATTCTGCCATTGATAATAAGTCATCAACGTTTTCTTTAATCTTGTCTGTATCTAGCTCTTCTATTTTACCCATTGCATAGGTCAAACCAGCAGCGCCAATACCGACACCGGCAAGTAATGCACCAGCGGCCATTGCGGCACCACCCATCATACCGCCAAGCTTACTCATCAGACCTTTACCATCTTTTGATGAAACATCATTACCAGAAGAAGTGTTTACATCGATACCTCCAGCAAGAGTGTCTCTCATATCTTCAAAGATAGATGCTCTTTCGCTTTCCTTTTCTGCATTACTTAATGCATTGGCATCCATGGCTTCAAAGAAATTATCAAATACAGTGGCCATACTCTTTGATGTATCGAGTGCAACAGTCTGCATCTTTTTCATTTCTAATAAATGACGACGTGTATTTCTACCATCACGTTCAATTTCTGATGTGGCACGATTATTCTCGGCCATTAAATCGACTAATTTCTGAAAATCTGTGTTGTTGTCGTCAGCCATGGCTTATTCCTATTTTTTAGTAAAGGCTTGCGCACCAAAGAATGCTGCTACAATACCCGCTACAGCAACAAAATATGTTGGAGCCATAGATCCTAGTGTTGATTGTGCTTGGTCTAATCCAGCTAGAGACGCCATAACTACAGCAAATGGATATAGTAACATACCACCTAATGCAAACCAAGCCATTTTTCTTTGCGCATCTCGCATTGCATCTTGATCATCAAGCTCTTTACGCTTAAATTCAAGATACATTGCATGCTCTTCATCTGATACCTTACCATCACCGTTAGTATCGGCCGGGTGATCAGTCTTTTTAATTTCTTCAGTCATCGCATTTTCCTTTGTTTAATCTTTTCGTTTTCTTCTTCAATATGTTGCTGTAATAGGCTAACATATATCTGCCTCTCCCACGGTAACATATTTTCGAGCTCAGTTAAACTATATTTGTGATGCTGTACTAATGCAAAATTAGTTTTGTAGTAATTAATTAAACTCTCATGTGAGAGGCCTATGAAAAAAAACTTTGTAGACCTCTCAGCTCTACTTTGCTTTTTTCACCGCAACTACTACATACAATCTCTTCTACATGCTCGATGACTGGCATATCTTGAAAGAAGGCCTGAACTTTCTTAAACTGTTCTGAGTTTAAATTCTCAATAAACTCAACCAATTCTTTTCTAGATGTTTGCTTAGCATCGTACACTGCATCATTATCAAATATACTTTCAATACACTCTATGACTAATTCCATTAAACCCTCAACGGTATTTAACTTTTCAACGTCAAGTGTACCAAATGTTTCAACTGATGGCCACTTCATTTTCAGACCTACGTCAGCTGTCACCATCACTATATTATCATTATCTACATTTGTTACTTTTATATCGTTAACATTTACGTGTAGAGGATTTAACTCTCCACAATGTTCACATTTAATCTGTAGATCCATTTCTTCGCCTACAGATTTACCTCTAAGGTGTAAGAATAGATACTCAATGTCAAACGTCGTTAAGTCCTCAAGACTATCTAAGTTATAACATACACTGATAACATCTCTTACTGCCTGTGTAATTTGCGCAGGGTCACTAGACTCTAACGCAATCATTAATACCTTCTCTTCTTTTACAAGATACGGTCTCATCTTCAGTGTTTTACCGGTAGATGGTAATTCTATATCATACCGTGGAACACTTATTTTCGGTAATGCCATTATATTCTCCTATTATATTAAATACCAATTGTTGCGCCAATGGATGTTGCAGTAGATATCGCTGTATCTACTATATCCTCTGGCACATAGTTATCGTAACTCAAAGTCACACTCATTTTTTGGACAGTATTTTCACTATTATTGTCCAAAGATACCGCTGATACAGTAATCGGAAATGCATTCTCCAATCTCACACCGTATACAGGAATATTTTTATGGTTTAACTGCTGTATGATTACATCAGTTGTAAAATCTTTTTTATAGCCTACTCTATAGTTTTCGACATCTACTATACCACTTAACCATGCATCAAACATATTCTTCATATAATAATCATTAGTCAGTAAAAATGTCATAGTAACATCTTCATTTATTATCCCGTAAGGCACCTTAACAGGCTGTCTATCCGCTATATAGTCCATTGTGGTTATCTGTCTGCCTGGAAATTGAACTGATTCGCATAGAATAGATATATCACGTGGGTCAGGTATCATATTTTTTATGCTACCGCCGGATATGGCGTTTTTTGCAATAGCTCCTACTAAATCTTTAGGGTCTGAGTTAAGTAATGCTTTGATACTGTTTGCAGTAGGTGGTGTAAAAAATATTTGGAAACGGTTCTGCATTGCAAGACCGCCTTTCTTAGCTATTGTCGACTTTAGATTATCTATACTATTCATGATGCGTATGTTTTCCTTGAGTATCTCCACACTGATTGTGCCTTAACTTTCTTAAACTCTTCAGTGGGTAAGAATATTGCAATCTCCCATTCGGTCATAGGAACTCGCGCGATTTTTGACTTAACATGACTCATTAAATAATGCTTAAAGCATGGCTCAAACTCTTTATATTTTTTAACACCTTTCAAAGTATTATATCTCATTCTTTGCAATCGGGTAGTGTCTGTCATATTCTTTGGAGCTAGTTTCATGAGCTCATCAAGAAATCTTGCACGTACGCCTGGTGATAAGTAATGCAGGTTTAATCCATAGAATCCACCAGCAGCTGGTTCAACCATAATCGCAAGAGGGAATCTATCATAGTATGGTAGAGTTGCCTTATGCTTTGGATCATAGAAATACATAACCATATCACCAACCTTTGGCTTTGTGGTCTTTGCTAATGCTTCATCCTTTAACACATCTCTATTACTCACGTCGCCTAATTTCTTGACGTTACGCTGAAACCATTGTTGTGATTGTTTAGTACGTGGAGTTACTCCTGCTCGGAATGCTTGTGCCTGTAATGTGTCGAATAAACTTGCCATGATACTATTTATACTATCCTTTCAACACTTTGATACCTAAATTGCGTAAAGTATCTTCAGTCCATATTTGAAACTTCCAACCCTTATGCTCTGCAAACTGTTGTGCAGCATTCCATTTAGATGTATTCTTGATATATGTGGTGACCTCATTCAAATGCTTCTTTGTCTTACGCATTGGTTTAGGCGGTGTTGTCTGCTTCTTGGGCTTGATTTCAACAAGGATAACCTCTCCATTGGTCATCTCAATGAGCATATCAACGAAATAACGATGCAGTTTATTATCTGTCTTGCACTTGTATGGTACAACAATCTCTTCGCTGTTCCATGCACGTACCTGCGGATTAGTCTCTGCCCAACGAAATGCATTACGCTCCCATAATGACCGATATGTCACCTTTGTAGGGTCACCTGCGTATTTCTTTTTGTTCTTTACTGTGTATTTACCTTTGTAAGCCATATAAATAGATCTATAGTTATTAAATGTATTACTATTTATAAAGGTAAAAAGGCATATGTCACACACAATATTAACGTTTCCAGAGACTCTGAGATCAAAAGTGTCAGAAGAAGGCTTTCCACATATATCATTTTCTATGGTAAGAGGCGAAATGGGAGAATTCACAGACATCCATCTATTCGTACCAGTAGGTATGGCAGCAAATGATGGTATGAATTATGGTAGTACAGAGCTTGGGCTTATTGGTGCTGCAGCACAAGCCACAAGGCTCGGAGGAGACGCATCAGTTGGTATGGAAGATATCATATCAAGGGCGACTGCATCATTTAAAAGTATGGGTGGTACTGCAGGAGCAGCTTCATCAGCGGCAGAACTCAAGTCAGGCCTTGTCGTAAATCCATTTACATCGGTTACATTCGAAGGAGTCAACGTCAGATCATTCGAATTTGCATTTAAGCTTATACCTTCATCACGTGATGAGTCAAAAATTGCCCATAAGATAGAGAATGCATTCCGCAAATACATGTATCCAAAGGCCAGAGGAGCTGGAGCACTCGAATATCCACCTACATTCCGCATCGAATTCATGTCTGGAGGCCTACCAAATAAGTATATGCCACGTATTATCGATACATATCTTACCACAATGTCCACAAATTACAATGCAACAGGCAATTCTTTCCATACAAACGATGGTGTATTAGGTGCAGCGCCAACAGAAATAGACATTTCAATGACCTTCCAAGAGGTACGTGCAATCACAAGAGATGATCTATATGGTGAAGACCTTGTATACAGAGATGGCTATGACAATGCGGGCCATACGGTAGGTACACCAGGCGATATGCCAGGCGAATCCGCTGTGCCCACAAACGAAACAACTAATAGTCAGCCAGAGGGAGGATAAGATATGGGTTACTTCAAACAATTTCCACAGTTAAACTATGACTTCGATCGCAATGGAATCTTGCAAAAGGTTGTCGATATCTATAGGGCAGCACGCCCATTGGATGCATATCTAGATGATCTCAATGCATATTCCTTCTATAGTGTGAAGAATGGCGAGAGACCAGACATCGTATCACAACGCCTATATGGCACAACACAGTATTACTGGACATTCTTCGTCATAAATGACTTCCTGCATGATGGTCTTGCCGCCTGGCCTATGAGCCAAGAGAAGCTGCATAGCTATATGGATGAGGAGTTCGCCGGAGTGGTGATCACGACTAACCCAAGTGTGGATGAGACCGGCGACCCAGGAGTCATATCCTCATATCCCAACAGTCTATCAGGTAGATTCCAGTTAGGAGAGACCATTACAGGTACAACCAGCGGTGCAACCGGTATATTAATTAAGAAGAATGCGGATATGAATCAGTTAGTCTTGCAAGATGTAGTAGGAACATTCCTTGGATCCTCCGCCCCAGGCCCTCAAAACGCAACAGAAGGTGTAACAGGTAACAAATCAGAAGATAGTGTGAACACATATGACGTATATAAGTATATAGACGCCCCTCATTCATATTACCGTACGGCAGCTGCAGCAGAAGATACAGTATCTTATACAGATAGTAGTGGTTACACGTCACAACCATTCCTCGAGTACCATAATTCGAATAGCAAGAGAGTGGTCACGAACGGAATATTCATATCTGGAGGAGAGGCGAGCGGAGAGTTATCATTTAGAACCAATAGATCATACCTATTCGATACAAATGAGGCAAGATCACAGATCAGAGTGATAGATCCTAAGTATATCACACAGTTCGCAGACAAGTATGAGGCAATCATAAACAATGAGTAGAGTCAATAGTAAGCTGGCCAATGGTTCTGAGGCACTGATACCATCATCATATAACCTGGCAGAGGTAAAACTCACACCCAGTAATGGAGAAGTGCGAGATATAACAGACCTGTGTGCACAAATCAGTATACGTGAGAGCCTATATGCAGGATCATTGCAATGTGACATCAATATACTGGATGCTGCAAATGTGCTCGAAAAACTAAAAGTCGTGAGTGGAGAGGTACTGGACCTACTGATAACAAGAAGGCTAACTGACGGTCAATCGGACAAGTACAGTCATACGTTTAGGATATCAGAGGTATCGTCGTATGCCAAATTAAAGCCAGGCACACAGACATATGTACTCAAATGTATCTCTGAGCATGCGTATATGAGCCAGTTACACACCATATCTAAACCTTTTGATAACGTACCAGGACAGTTAATACAGAATATATGTACAGATGTATTAGCAATCGACCCAGAAGAACTATCAATCAATACAGAAACTAAACAAACTATTAAAGGTATATACCCACGGATGCGACCAATGTATCTAATTAACTGGTTAACAAGGAGATCTTATGACAACGGAAGTCCTTTCTTCTTCTATGAGACACTCGGCCAGGGTATTCACTTTGATTCCTATGAGAATATGATCAATAAGGAGAGTCATAACGAGTATATACATGCGCCTGTTATGAATACAACACCGGGTTCTGATGATCACGTAAAGGCATTAAAGAATAAGATATTAAAGCTTGCGACCGATTTAAACATGTCTAAGTATATAGATGTGGCGAATGGTGCCTACAGTAGTACGCTACACACTCTAGACATTGCTACCAAGACATATGAGAAGACTACGTATGAGTACGGTAAGGACCTTATGCTGAATAAGAACGGCGTGCTACCTACTGGGCTGAAGCTAAACGACAGGGCCATACAGGAGCACCGCGATTCGACTAACTTTTATGTGAGTTTGAACACCTCAGCTGCCGGCGGTGGGTCTAACTACCATGCACCAAATGATACCGATTTGCTTACGGCC
>Ga0213861_10001386_pt1 | contig 21360 bp, 21 predicted proteins | sample PICome_4_FD_160110 | JGI IMG/M metagenome (GOLD analysis project Ga0213861, IMG submission 160110) | Coastal seawater microbial communities near Pivers Island, North Carolina, United States - PICO131 | ecosystem: Environmental > Aquatic > Marine > Coastal | place: USA: North Carolina... | reverse complement strand
GTAGTTAAAGGTATTAACTTTGTTGACCTTAAGGATGCAGGAGATCCCGTTGAACAAGCAAAAATTTACAGTGATGGCGGAGCTGATGAAATTTGTTTTTTAGATATTACGGCCTCAAATGAAAACAGAAATACTATTTATGAAGTTGTGAGAAAAACATCAGAGAAATGTTTTGTACCTTTAACAGTTGGTGGTGGAGTTAGAAGTGTTGAAGATATTAATAAATTATTGAATTGTGGAGCTGATAAAGTTTCAATTAATACGGCTGCGGTGCAAAACTCTGATGTAATAATTGAAAGTTCTAAAAAATTTGGTTCTCAATGCATTGTAGTTGCAATTGACGCAAAAAAAAATAATGAAAAATGGGAAGTGTTTATGCATGGAGGAAGAAATAAAACAGGTATAGATGCTCTAGATTTTGCAAAAAAAATGGAAGATTGTGGTGCAGGTGAATTATTGGTTACTTCAATGGATAGAGATGGGACACAAGTTGGTTACGATATTGATTTAATGTCTAAGATTTCCACAATAGTAAATATTCCTATAATAGCATCAGGTGGTGTAGGAAATTTAGATCATTTAGTTGATGGAATTGAAAAGGGAAAAGCTAGCGCCGTATTGGCTGCATCAATATTTCATTATGGAAAACACTCTATTAAAGAAGCGAAGGAATATTTGGACTCAAAAGGAATACCTGTTAGAATTTAATATGCTTAAAACATTAGAAAATTTATTTATTTTAGCAAGAGATAGAAAAAAAAAACCAGTAAACGGATCATATACAAATAAATTACTAAGTGAAAAATCTTTGAGCAAAGCTAAGGTCTTAGAAGAAATAAGTGAGCTAATTGATGCAGTCGAAAAAGATACAAATAAAGTACATGAAGCAGCTGATGTTTTTTATCATTTAATAATGTATCTCGAGGCAAACAACATAAAAATTGAAGATGTAATGCTGGAATTAGATAAGAGAAAAAAATGATTTATGATGATAATAATATTTTTGCAAAAATTTTAAGAAAAGAAATTCCCTGTAAAAAAATTTATGAAGACGAGTTCGTCTTATCATTTTATGATATTAATCCTCAGAAAAAAATTCATGCGCTTGTAATACCAAAAGGAAAATATATAGATTTTGATGACTTCACTACAAAGGCATCAGCAAGTGAAATAGTTGGACTATTAAAAGGAATTAACACGGTTGCTAAAAAACTCGGTATTTCTGTTGATAAAGGAAAGGGATATAGAGCATTAACTAATATTAATGAGCATGGAGGCCAGGAAGTTCCTCATTTACATTTTCACTTGTTTGGAGGTGAAAAAGTTGGCAAAATGGTAGAATGAGCAAACCAATTTTAAGAAAATATTTAGAAATAAAATCTCTAGAAAATCTTAAAGAAGTAAAAAAACCCTCAGAAAATTTTTCTATACAATTAATTGACTCAAAAGATTTCCAATTAAATAAATTTTTTTATAAAAATGTTGGAAAAAATTGTAATTGGATAGATAGATTAGTCTGGACCGACCAGAATTGGATAAAGCACGTTTCAGACTCAAACCTTTTTTCATATATGCTTAAAGAAAATGATGAAATAGCTGGATATTATGAGCTTATTTATAAGCCCGAAAAACAAGAGGCTGAAATTGCATATTTTGGAATATTAGAAGAATACAGAGGCTTAAAATTAGGAGGTTATTTGCTTAGTGACGCAATTAAATGCTCTTTCTCAAAAGGAGCTAAAAGGATTTGGCTTCACACTTGTTCTAACGATCATAAAAATGCATTAAGTAACTATTTGGCTAGAGGCATGGAAATATTTAAATCAGAAACATTAAATATTTAATTAATCATCTTTTTTTGGTAACTCAAAAATTTTATCGCTTATAATTTGATTAATCTTAACCGAAGAAATAAAAGTTATACTTAAATTTTGATATATGTCTTCAATTTGCCATCCAACAAGATTAAAATTTTTTTTATCAAAAAAAATATTTATTTCATTATTATTTTCTAAAATCTTATAATTTAAATATTTTTTATCTAACTCTTTAGGTTTTAATTTATTAAGTTTTGATATCAAATACTCTTTATCTAGCAATAAAGATAAGGCAGTTTTTTCGAGAGGATAAATATAATAGTTGTTGTTTTTAATCACTAGTGATTTTCCATTTGAAACAATAGTTTTCTTATTAAAATTATCATATTTACATAAAATTTTTTTTGGATATTTAATAACACATTTTCCTTGTTCACGTTTTTCACCAACAGACTGTATGAAGTTGAATGTTAAATTATTAGTTTTTTGTAAATGATTAATTATATTTTTACTATCAGATGCTAAAACTTGGTGACTAAAAATAATTAAAAAAATAACTAAAAAGAATCTTATCATTACAAGACATCTCTTTTGCCCACATGATTGGCTTTACTAACGATTCCTTCATCTTCCATCATATCAATGATTCTAGCTGCTCTGTTATATCCGATTTGGAGTTTTCTTTGTAAGAATGAAGTGGAAGCTTTGCCTTCAGATTTAATGATATTCAAGGCTTCTTGATATAATTCGTCTTTATCTTGATTATTAGCAGAAGATTCTCCCAATTCTTTTTCATCTGCAAAATTTAAGATTTCATCTATATAATCTGGCTCAGCTTGATTTCTTAGATGATTGTTAACTTTTTCAATTTCATTTTCAGAAACGAAAGGAGCATGAATTCTAATAATTCGGTTAGCAGAGGACATGTAAAGCATATCTCCTTTACCTAATAATTGTTCAGCACCTTGTTCCCCCAAAATTGTTCTACTGTCTATCTTTGAAGTTACCTGGAAAGAAATACGCGTGGGAAAATTTGCTTTGATAGTACCAGTAATAACATCAACACTAGGCCGTTGCGTAGCCATAATGATATGTATTCCAGCAGCCCTAGCCATTTGAGAAAGTTTTTGGATGTAATTTTCTATCTCTTTTCCCGCTACAAGCATTAAGTCTGACATTTCATCAACAATAACAACAATATAGGGCATTGCTAAAGAGTGTTTTGAATTGTAACCATCGATATTTTTTACTCCTTTTTTAGTCATCAGCCTGTATCTACTTTCCATTTCCTTTACAACCCAACCTAAAACTGAAGCAGCTTTTTTTGCCTCTGTTATTACAGGACATAATAAATGCGGTATCCCTTCATAAGTAGAAAGCTCCAACATTTTTGGATCTATTAAAATGAATTTGCACATACTTGGTTTGTGTCGATAAAGTAAAGAAAGTATTATTGTATTAATACAGACAGATTTACCAGAACCAGTAGTACCAGCAATTAAAAGATGAGGCATAGTTGCCAGATCACCTATTATTGGTAATCCAGAAATATTTTTACCTAAAGCGATTGGCAATTTGATATTACTTTTACTAAAGTCATTACTAGCTAATATTTCACTCATATAAACATTTTCTCTTTTAGAATTAGGTAGTTCAATTCCAATTGTGCTTCTACCGGGAATAGTTGCTATTCTAGCAGATTCAGAACTAGTGTTTCGAGCAATATCATCAGAAAGATTTATAATTTTAGAAACTTTTACACCAGCAGCAGGTTCAAACTCATTTAGAGTAACCACTGGACCGTGACTAACTTTTTTAATATTACCATTAACACCAAAATCTAAAAGAATTTTTTCTAAAAAACTACTATCAATGAATTCGTCTTCATTTAATTTATTCTTATCTTTGCTACTAGGAATTTTTAGTAAATTTATTGGAGGTAAATTAAATTTAGTTTTCTTCGAGTCTTGTAAAGTTTCATTTTTGATAAAGGGTAAATCTTCTTGAATTAAATCTTTGATTTGATCTTGTGGTATAAATTCATTAATGACCTCATTTTCTTTGGTATAATTTTTTCTAGAAGATGTGAATAAAAAATTAAATAATTTCTTAGTAAATAAATAAAAAGAATTAACTTTAAATTGAATACTAATTAGAAATAAAGAAAAAATTATAAAAATGAAGAAGAAGTAAAAAAACTGAGAATTAATATTTATTAAATTATTAAGGAAGGTTGTTTCAAGATAGTTACCAACAAAGCCACCATTGCCATTTACATAAAATTTAAAAGTTTCAGAGTGAAAAAAACTAAAAAATAGAGACCCAATTAAAGAGTATAGCAATGAGTAAAAAAGGCTACCAAGTATTAATAAAATCATCTTATTTCTGAATATGTTTATTCCGGTTAAAATTAAACTTAAAGGGATTAGAAAAGAAATTAATCCAAAAGATTGAAAAAATAAATCAGCTGTAAAACTGCCACGGAAACCCAATATATTATTTATTTTCGTATTATCAGGAAAAATAAAATTAGGGTCATCCGGTGAATAACTTATTAATGAAGTTAAAACAAAAATACCACATAGGACAATAATTATCGCTAAAATTTCAATAAACCTATTGATACTAAAATTTAGTGCGACATTGGCTAATTTTTTAATTTCCATAAATTAATGAATCAAATTAATCACTTTGTATCACCTAATTATTATTGTTAAAATTAAAAATTAATTATGAATATTTGTATCTTAGGTAATGGTCTCACTGCTCTATCTTTAGCTAAAAATCTGACAAAAAAAAATATAAATGTACGGATTTATGAAACAAAAAAGACAGTCAATTCTTCTTTAAACAGAACTATTGGAATAACAAAAAAAAATTTAGAGTTTTTAAATAAAGAGATATTGGCTCTTCAAAAAAAAGACACTTGGCCCATTAAAGAAATTGAAATTTTTTCAGAAAAGGAAAAAAAAGATAGAATTTTAAATTTTAAAAAAAAAGATATTCTATTTTATATGATAAAAAACGATAAGTATTATCATAATTTAAGTAATGCACTTAAAAAAAATAATTTCTTTAAAAAAAAGATGATTACAAAAAAATTTTCAATAGATAAAATAATAAAAGAAAATAAATATGATTTAATTATTAATTGCGATCCAAACAACCCTATTTCAAAAAAATATTTTTCTAGAAAAATTAGTAAGGATTATTTTAATCGTGCATATACAGGAACAATAATACACGACAAATTTGATAATAATAAAGCTGTGCAAATTTTTACTAAATGTGGACCAATAGCATATTTGCCTTTGTCTCAAACAGAAACATCAGTTGTGTGCTCTTTAGACCTTAAAAACAAAAGTGTATATACAAACAAAGAAGTTTTAACATTAATTAATAAAAATAATCCAGGATTTGTTTTAAAAAAAATTTCAGATTTAAAAAGTTTTAAATTAAATCTTACAAATTTAAGAAATTATTCGCATGGAAATATTCTGGCCTTTGGAGACTTGCTTCATAAAATTCACCCTTTGGCGGGACAAGGATTCAATATGACTCTAAGAGATATTAAAGTTTTATCTGATTTAATTGAGGAAAAAATAGATTGTGGGCTGCCGTTAGATATTTCTATAATTGAAAAATTTGAAAAAGAAACAAAACATAAAAATTTCATTTTTTCAAATGGAATTGATTTAATTCATGAAATATTTAATTTTAATAAGAACTCTAATAATACAAACTTTAATAATTTCCTAAAAATAATTGGGAAGAACAAGTTTTTTAAGGATATGTTTATGAAAGTCGCTGATGTTGGATTTAGGAGTTATTGAAGAGTTGAGTTATTAAAATCATCATAGTTATACGTATTTAAAATTTCAGCTATTTTATCTTTTCGAGATATTAAATTTTTGCATTCAAGCAAAATTTGTTTTTCTTCTAGGGAGAACGGTGATGCCATTGAAAGAGCATTAATAGTCTCATTTAAATCTTGCTTTTCTAAAGATTTCCAATTTATCAAATACCCTTTTTTTTCAAACAATGATTTAAAACTTTTAAAAATCAATTCTAAATCAGAGAATTTTAGCTCCTCTTTTTTTAATTGGGTATCTTCTTTAAAATCATTAAAGTTTATTTCACACTCTCTATAAGACTTATCATTTTTTATTTCCTTAATAATTTTAAACCTACTTAAACCAAGTAACTCAATTAAATACCTTCCATCAGAGGTGCTTTCAAATTTCTTAATCTTTCCTAAACACCCCACCTCATAAAGATCAGGTATTGTTTCTGAATTATTTTTTGGTTGGATTAAACCAATTATTTTATTGTTTTTTAAACTATCATTTACCATTTCAACATACCTAGGCTCAAAAATGTTCAAGGGAACAGTTGTGTGTGGAAAAATAATAAAATTACTTAAAGGAAAGACAGGTATTATTTTTGGTAATTCATCTTTTTTCATTCGATATTTTAACAAACTTTTTAAAATCTATAAAGGAGACAAATATTTTATTATTGCTTGTATTGAAAAAAACATCTAATTATACTGGATTTTATAAGCGGGTCTAGCTCATTGGTAGAGCGAATCGTTGCCAACGATTAGGTAGAGGGTTCGATTCCCTTGACCCGCTCCAGAAAAATGAGTGATCTATTAAACAAAAAATGTGAACCTTGCGAGGGTGGAGTTTTGCCATTCGACATAAGTGAAATACATAAATATCAAAAAAAAGTTGATGGGTGGGATGTAAAAAAAAATGAAAAACAAAAATATTTTTTAGAAAAAAATTTTAAATTTAAGAATTTTGAAAGAAGCAAAAATTTTATAGATAAAGTTGCAGAAATAGCTGAGAGTGAAAACCATCATCCAGAAATTATATTCGGTTGGGGTTATGCAAAAATTGAAATTACAACACACGCAATTGAAGGATTGTCCATTAATGACTTTATTTTAGCAGCTAAGATTGACCAAATAGTTAATGCCTAAAATGCCTTGTTTTAGAAAATAGTAAAATTGTATTTGTCTGATTTGCAAATTTAATAATTTCTTTATCTCTAATTGAACCTGATGGTTGGATAACAGCAGACACACCTGATTGAATTAATTTTTCAATTCCATCTACAAAAGGAAAAAAAGCATCTGAAGCAGCAACGAGTCCTTCATTAAAATTTTTAAACTTATTCATTTTATTGATAGCTATTTGACAACTATCAAGCCTGCTTGGTTGTCCTGAGCCTATACCTACTGTAGCAGCATTGTTTGCTAAAACTATTGCATTTGATTTAACATATCTACAAACATTAAATGCAAAAATTAAGTCGTTCAATTGAGATTTTGTAGGTTTTTTTTTCGACACTATTTTAAAATCCTTAGTAGTAAATTTTTTTAGATCCTCTGATTGTGAAAGCAAAGTATCATTAACTGAGTTAAATTTAATAACGTCGGACATAACGAAATTTGTAGCATCAATAACTCTTAAATTTTTCTTCTTTTTAAAAATTTTTAGAGCCTCGCTGTCAAAGCCATTTGCAATTACTACTTCTAAAAAAATTTTATTTAATTCAATAGCAATTTTTTTATTTATCTTAAAATTTAAAGATACAATTCCACCAAAAGCACTGATAGGGTCACAAGCTAGTGCCATTTTATAGCTTTTAAGCTTGTTGTTATTTATAGAAACACCACATGGATTGGCATGCTTTACAATAACTGTACCAGTGTCATTTGGTAAAGATTTTGAAATAGTTAAGGCTGAAAAAATATCATTATAATTATTATAGCTGAGCTGTTTTCCTTGGATTTGATTAATACTTAACTTTTGTGATTTAGAATAAATAGCACCTTCTTGATGAGGGTTTTCACCATATCTTAACGTTTCTATTAAATTGCCATAAATAACTTTCTTTTTTGGAAAATGATTATTGGTAATTTTATTAAAATAGCCTGAAATTAATGCATCATAATATGCGGTTTCTGAAAAAGCCTCCAAAGACATTCTCTCTCTAAAATTTAAAGAAGTTGATCCTTTATTTTTTTCTATTTCATCAATTAAGTCACTATATTGTTTGGTAGAAGTTAAAACAGTAACGTCATTATAATTTTTTGCGGCAGCTCTAACCATAGTTGGGCCACCAACATCAATATTTTCAATAATTTCTGAGTGTTTCTTTGTTTTTTCTAACGTTTTTTCAAACGGATAAAAATTAACAATTACAAGATCAATTTCTTTAAAATTGTATTTTTTTAAATCTTTTTGATGAGATTTGTTATTTCTTTTGCTTAATAAACCAGCATGTATTTTTGGGTGTAATGTTTTAACTCTTCCATCAAGTATTTCTGGAGAATGTGTATAATCTGAAACTTCAAGACATTTATATTTTAATTTTCTAATTTCCTTAAATGTTCCACCTGAACTTATTATTTCAATATTGTATTTTTTTAAAACCTTTAAAAGATTTATAAGATTATTTTTATCAGAAACAGAGATTAGAGCTCTTTTAATTTTTTTCATTATAATTTGGTAATTTCCCATTTTATAGTCTGATTTTCAGTGTTAGTCATGCCTGAAATATTTATATTTTGATTATCTGTAAAAGAATTTTTTTTTCCAAAATATAGACCACTATCAATGTTAATATTATTATCATCTGAATTAAATTTCCATCCCTCTCCATCAAGGTCAATAAATATTGATTTATTATCTTGTGTTTTCATAACTTTGCTGCTCGGTTCCAAGTGAAATCTAATATCAAATTTTAAGTTTTTAATTTTATTTTTTGAGATTAATCTATCGTATCCGATGAACTTCATTTGTTCCGGAAAAAATTCTATTTCTCTGTTATGAATAATGCCATAATTTTTTAAATAGCCATCATGAGATGCATCAATTTTCCAATAGTTTTTTTCGAAAACAATATTTTTTTTTATTATCTTTAATCCATCAGAAATAATGGAATTAGACTGAGAGTCTTTTTTAAATTTACAAGAAGATTGATCATTTATTACTAGCGTACTGTGTGCAGCTGTTGTTTTTGAAAGTTCATTTAGCTTATGATTATGATCTTGAAAATATCCACAATTACTAATCAATTTTTTATCATTAGATACAATTTCAAAAGATAATGCACCTGCTTGGTAATTTGATGAAAATTTTCTGTCAACACTTGATCCAATATCAACTATTAACGAATTTTTTTTGTTATTTAGAATAACATAGCCCCCTAATTCATTATTTTGATTTTTAAAAGAGTATCCCAATCTTTTTAAATAATTATCAAAATCTTCATTTTTAGAATTATGATTTCCATTAAATAGAAAATTTTTTTTTTTATTTTGCCATATAAATACATAAGCTTGACCTAAATAATAAATATTTTCATCAATGTATTCTGGTATATCATTTTGAGACTCTTTTAACCATTCTCTAATTAGAATAAAATATTTTAAATAAAAATTTAATTGTCTAATATTCCTTGATTTAGGAAATCCATTTTCATCTATCGAAAATTTTATAATTTTTTTTAATAAATCTAATCCAGATAATAAATAATTATTTTTCCCGTTATAAGATAATCCAGATAAAATAATTGCCGCACAACCAATTAATTTATCATCAACCCAATCAGATTTATTAATTTCTTTAATTAGATGGTTAATTTGTTTTTTAATTATATTATTAAATTTATTTCTATAAACGACTTCACCATCTTCGTAAGTAAGTTTAGCATTTGAAATCCAGGAAATTATTCTTTTTGATAAAATATCAATTTGCCAATTCTTAGAATTATATTTATTGTTTTTTTCAATCCATTTCAAAATGATATTTTGAGTTTCTCTCTTAGAGGACTTTAAATCTAAGCTAAATAACCAAAAAAAACTGTTTAAATTATTATGATCTTTTTCCAATAAATCTTTATTCCATATTTCATCCATAGAATAATTTTCTATATTTATTTTTTTTTTATTAAATTTAATCAAACAATCAAGTAAACTTGGGCTAGGCTTATATGTTAGGATAGAGTCATCATATAAGGAAATTCTGCGATCATAAATATTAGAGTTTAAATAAAAAGAATAAATTTTTTTTTTTAAAAATGAAATAGAATTTTTAAAAATCATTATTTTAACTTGATTTTAAAAGGTCAATATTCTTTTTTATATTTCCATCGTTATTTTTAAATATAGTTGTACCTGAAACTAAAATATTTGCTCCAGCTTCAATAGCTAATTTGCTGTTATCAAAGTTTATTCCACCATCTATTTCAATGTCAAAATTCAATTTCTCTTGTCCTTTGATTTTATTTAATTTTTTTATTTTTTCTAAAACTTCAGGCATAAACTTTTGACCTCCAAAGCCAGGATTGACACTCATAATTAAAATTAAATCTACTTTATCTAAATATTTTTTTACTAAGTCAATTTTACTTTCAGGATTTAATGAAATGCCAACTTTTTTATTTAGTTTTTTAATAAGTTTAATTGAGTCGTTCAAGTTACTTGTAGCCTCTGGATGAATTGTTATGATGTCAGCTCCAGCATTTGCATAATCCTCTATGTATTTGTGGACTGGTGATATCATTAAGTGAACATCAAAAGGTATTTTGGTGTACTGTCTTAAGGACTTTATAACAGGCGGACCCAAAGTTAAATTTGGAACAAAGTGTCCATCCATCACATCTACATGAATCATATCAGCTCCACCATCCTCAAGTCTTTTAATTTCATTACCTAATTGACTAAAATCAGCTGATAAAATTGATGGTGAAATTTTTATATTTTTCATTGATTACAATATTACTAGTATCAATTTTATTTTTTAATTTGAATTAATTTTTACCAAAAATTCGATAAATTTCTGCAGCAATTTCACTTTCTAGAGGAAAAGAGAGCATTCCCATGACAGAATAACCCAATAGATAAGGCATAAGGTAAAATCTGATCATATAGAAGAACCAAGCCACATAAAGTGGAACAAGAAAAGGAATAATAAAAGATGGAGTTATTGGTTTAAATAAACGTATTAAAGGATTTGTTAACTTTACAAATGCTTTCATAAAAAAGAATTCTGAATTTTCTCTTTGAAAAATATTCATCGCTACTCTTCCAATTAAAGTCCACATAATGAGACCTAAAATATAATCGATTATAAGTATAGCGGGATGAATATCAGGCATAAATATAAAAAGGAATTTTGTTTTTTAACTTAACTAAGGGGCGAAATAAATCGCCCCTTAATAAAAATTTAATTAGTGTTGTTTTCCTAGAACTGTTTTACCGCTAGGAATACGAACTTCATCAACCATTGCCATAGTTTTTGCATCTGGTGCTTTTGTTAGTAAACTAACAACAACCATAGACACTAAACTAACCAACGATCCAACGATACCGAACGTAAGCTGAGTAATACCCCAGAATCCAGATCCACCAGTACGTACCCAAACTAGATACCAAGTACCAGCCGCTAAACCTAGTAGCATACCTGCAACAGCACCTTGTGCGTTTGCTCTCTTCCACCATACTCCTAATACAAGTGGGAAGAACAATCCTGACATCGCAAAGTCAAAAGCCCAGATTACTGAACCTAAAATACCTTGAATTTCAAGAGCTGCAATAGTTGCTCCAGCAAAACCAATTAATACAAGTAATACCCTTGCTACAATTAGTCTTTTCGCAGTTTCTGCTTTTGGATCAATGATCTTGTAGTACAAGTCATGTGATAAAGCATTTGCAATCGCTAGAACCAAACCATCAGCTGTAGACATGGCAGCTGCCATACCTCCAGCAGCAACTAGACCTGATATTACATAAGGTAATCCAGCAATTTCTGGAGTTGCTAACACAACGGCTTTACCACCCATGAAAAACTCATTCAATTCAAGAGTTCCATTTCCGTTAAAGTCGCTAACAAACATCAGATTTGCTTGGTTCCAGTTTTGGTACCAGTCTATTGCTTGAACATCAGTAATTGATTTACCAATAATCCCTGTCGCAAGGTTTGGATCAATCAATGATAGTTTTGACAACGTAGCTAACATTGGCGCAGTTGAGTATAACAAGAAGATGAAAAGTAGCGACCATGCTACTGATCTTCTAGCTGATTTAACACTTGGAGTAGTAAAGTATCTCATCATAACGTGAGGCAAAGAAGCTGTTCCTGCCATCATACAAATTGCTAGAGAAATAAATCCCCAGTTTGTTCCGTTAACTGATGAGTGTGCTTTAGTTATTCCAGCTAAACCTTTCGGTACTGTAGCTAAGTCGGCAGCTGAGTTTTTAACAAAACCAAACTGACCTTCTAATTCAGCAATTCTAGCTACTTCATCTGCCAACATTAAATGTGGGAAGAATCCAGCACCCATTTTGTTACTGATCCAGAACACAGGAAGTAAGTAAGCAATAATTAAAACTATATATTGCGCAACTTGCGTCCATGTAACCGCTCTCATTCCACCAAGCAATGAACACATCAAAATACTTGCTAATCCAACATACACAGCTATTTGAAAAGGAATATCTAGTGCAACTGATGCAATAGTTCCTGTCGCGTTAATTTGTGCAGTCACATAAGTGAATGAAGCTACTGTTAATACTAACACTGCAGATAGTCTTGCTAGGTTACCACCGTATCTTGTACCGATAAAATCTGGAACTGTGTAACAGCCAAATTTTCTCAAGTAAGGTGCTAACAAAGAAGCCACAAGTACGTATCCACCTGTCCATCCAACTAGAAGCGCCATATAACCATAGCCTTTAAAGTAAATACCACCTGCCATTGCAACGAATGAAGCACCAGACATCCAGTCTGCTGCAGTAGCCATTCCGTTGAATACAGTAGGAACTTGTCTTCCTGCTACGTAATATGCGTCTACTTGAAGTGTACGTGATAACCAACCGATTACCGCATAGATACCAACAGTGAACGCTACAAAAGCAATACCAATTGCCTTTGCAGATACTCCTGCTTGTTCAAGAACCGCCATTAAGATTATGAAAGCTAAAAATCCACCTGTGTAGATTCCATAAACTTTTGGTAGATTGTCTATAAATTTACCTTTAATCATTAGTCATCCTCTCTTTCAGTATAACCAAATTCTTCATCTATCTTTTCTTGTCTACCAGCAAACCAGAAGATCAAAATTACAAACGCAAGTAATGATCCCTGACATGTCATATAATACGACAGTGGGTATCCAAAAGGTTTAAAGCTAGATGCTTCCATTTCGGTTCCGAAGAAAAAGATGCCAATTGAGAATACAAACCAAATTGCTAAAGTAATGAATAGCAAACCTTTAGTTTTTTCCCAGTGTTTTTCTTGTTTCGACATTTTTTACTCTCCCTATAGGTTAAAAAGAGGAACCTTACTCAAATTGATATAGATTGAAACCCCTAAAATAAGTCGAAATTAGAGGGTTTTTATATTATAAAACAACTACAAGTAGATAAAAATGCTTAAATATAAACTTAAACTAAAAGACGTAAAACTTGAGGATTTCAGAGTTTATTTATTTGCTTTATTCAAAGGAATTTTACCAAAGAAAAAAATTAAGAATATTGATGATCTTAAATCATTTATTCAAAAAAAATCAGCGTGGGTGTCTCAAGTAACTTTATATAATTATTTAAAAACAAGAATGGGAACTAAATGGGTTCTACATTTTGATGATGAAAAATTTTTGGCATCTATCAATCAGGCAAAATGGAACATCTATTCCGTAGCTCTTCAAGACTTAACTTTTTACAGTTTATCTTATTTAAGTGTTTTTTATGATTATAAAAAAACGGACAACGCTACAAACATATATGAAGAAATATTAAATCAAGAATTTGCAAATGGAATGCCCGAAGAAGTGGTAACTCAAGCAAAAAAAAAATTTACAGAAAGGTTAGATAAAATTAATTGGAATGACTATTATAAATCATGGCCTTTTAATGAAAGCGCCTTAGCATTATACGAGTGGGCTCCTATCGCAGAAGAATTAAAGGCCCTAGATAGAAAAATAGTTTTAAACTCAATGATATTAAAATGGGACAACATTAAAGACGAATTTTCAAAATTAATAAAAATCTAAATATTTTTTCTATTATCAACTAAACTTTGAACAACACTTGGATCAGCTAAAGTCGTTGTATCCCCTAATTGATCGTGTTCATTAGCTGCAATTTTTCTTAAAATTCTTCTCATAATTTTTCCAGATCTTGTTTTAGGTAGTCCTGGTGAGAAGTGAATGATATCAGGTGTTGCTAATGGGCCTATTTGTTTTCTAACCCAAAGTTTTAAATCTCTTTCAAGATCTAAGTCATCCTGTTCACCAGCATTTAAAGTGACATAACAATACAAGCCGTTTCCTTTAATATCATGTGGATAACCAACCACTGCTGCCTCAGCAACTTTCGGGTGAGCAACAAATGCACTTTCTATTTCTGCTGTTCCTAAATTGTGTCCTGAAACTATAATTACATCGTCAACACGACCTGTAATCCAATAGTAACCATCTTTATCTCTTCTTGCTCCGTCCCCCGTAAAATATTTACCATCGAATTGTGAAAAATACGTATCAATAAATCTTTGGTGATCCCCATAAACTGTTCTCATTTGTCCAGGCCATGATTGAGAAATACACAGTCTACCTTGTCCGGCACCTTTAATTTCTTTGCCATTTTGATCAAGAATAGATGGTTTAATTCCATAGAAAGGTTTTGTTGCTGAACCTGGTTTTAAATCAATCGCACCAGTTTGTGGGCTGATCAGGATACCTCCTGTTTCTGTTTGCCACCAAGTATCAACTATAGGACATTCTGAATTACCAACTGTCTTAAAATACCACATCCAAGCCTCAGGGTTTATTGGCTCTCCAACCGTTCCTAATAATTTTAGTGATTTTCTGGAAGTTTTTTTAACTGGTTCATCACCATCTCTCATTAATGCTCTAATTGCAGTGGGAGCAGTATAAAAAATATTCACTTTATATTTATCTATAATTTGCCACCATCTAGAATTGTCAGGGTAAGTTGGAATACCCTCAAACATAATCGTTGTAGCTCCATTAGCGAGAGGACCATAGATTATGTAACTATGTCCGGTTACCCATCCTATATCAGCTGTGCACCAATAAATATCTTTGGGTTTGTAATTGAAAATATATTGATGAGTCATTGATGCATAAACCATATATCCACCTGTAGTATGTAGAACACCCTTGGGCTTCCCTGTTGAGCCTGAGGTATAAAGAATAAATAATGGATCCTCTGCGTTCATTTCTTCAGGGTCACATTGATTAGAGACATTTTTTATTAAATCGTCGTACCAAATATCTCTCTCGTTTACCCAATTTATAGAATTACCAGTTCTTTTAACGACTATGCATTTTTTAACATTAGGGCATTTTAAAAGAGCTTCATCTGTAATCTCTTTTAAAGGGATAGTCTTTCCTCCTCTTACACCTTCATCAGCAGTAATTATAAACTCAGACTCACAGTCATTTATTCTCCCTGAAATAGAGTCTGCAGAAAAACCACCAAAAATAATGGAATGAATAGCTCCAATTCTTGCACAAGCTAACATTGTAATTGCCAATTCGGGAATCATTGTTAAATAAATTGTTACACGATCACCTTTTTTTATACCTAGACTTTTCAATCCGTTTGCTGCTTTAGACACTTCAATGTGTAATTGTTGGTATGATATTTTTCTTGTATCTTTAGGATCATCTCCAACCCAAATTATTGCAGTTTTATCTTTTTTATCTTTGAGATGTCTATCTATGCAGTTGCTTGAAGCATTTAAAGTACCATCTTCATACCATTTAATTTTTACATCAGTCTTACTATATTTAACATTTTTGATTTTTTTATATGGTTTGATCCAAGAAATTCTTTTTCCTTCTTTTTTCCAAAATTCATTATTATTTTTTATAGAGTCAGTGTATTTTTTTTGATACTGAGATTTACTGGCTAAGGCATTATTAACCCACTCAGGTCTTGTTTTAAAAATTAATTCTTTTTCAGCATTATTGATATTCTTTTTTGGTATTTTAGGTTTTCTTGAAACTTTTTTTCTAGCTTTAGTTTTTTTTGAAACTTTTTTTCGAGCTTTAACTTTTCTTGAAATTTTCTTTCTAGCTTTAGTTTTTTTTGAAACTTTTTTTCGAGCTTTAACTTTTCTTGAAATTTTCTTTCTAGCTTTAGCTTTTCTTGAAACTTTTTTTCTAGTTCTAGGTTTTTTTTTATTTTTTTTTTTCATTAAGATTGTTAAATATTACTCATCTTATTTATAATTTTCCAGCTTTTAGAGTCTATAGTCATAACCGACAGCCTACTTTGCTTAATGAGTGATAAATGGCTTAGAGCCTTATTTTTTTTAATATCTTCAAGTGTTACACTTTTCGCCAGTTTTCTCTTAAACCTAACTTGAACAGCTACAAATATGCCCTTCTTATCTGTTTTATCTAGAAATGACTCTTTAATGACTTCTACAATCCCAACAATTTCTTTGCCTATATTTGAATGATAAAAAAAACAAAGATCTCCCTTTTTCATTCTCTTTAAATTTTTTGCTGCTTGATAATTTCTAACTCCATCCCATGGAGCTCCTTTAATCCCAGCTTTTTTTTGTTGATCAATTGACCAAACATTGGGTTCAGATTTTAATAAAAAATAAGACTTGACCATAATCTAAAGTAAGAATTAATACATCAAAAATGATTTTAAAAAAATTAAATAAATTTTTTAAATTAAGCTTTGTTTATTTGATCTTTTTTCTAATAGGAGATGTGATTGTAAGTAATTTTTTCATTAATACTAAAATAGAAAATAATTGTTACAAATGGCTTGATAATTTTCATCATCTTAAAAAAAATTGTTATGCTAAAGAAAAGTGGATAAAAAAATCAAAAAGTTACAAAGTTTTTACAGATAAAAATGGTTTTAGGTTTAGTGGTAATGAGAAAGGTAGATATAAAAAAGAAAAAACAGCATTTTTTTTTGGGGGCTCTTTTACATATGGAATGGGGGTCTCTTTTGAGGACTCATTTGTTGGGTTAATAGAAAAAAGTAAAAAAGATTATAACATATTAAACTTAGGTGTTGCTGGTTATTCTCCAACAGTATTTAGTTATCAATTAGATGAACTAATTAAAAAAGAAATAAATCCAAATAAAATATTTTTAGTTCTAGATATAATTGATGTGTATAATGAAGCAACTAATTGGAAAATTAAAGAAAATACTTCTAAACCAATAAACATAAATAGTATCCCAAATGCTGATACCAGCAAAAAAAAATTTAAAAATTTTAAAAGAAAAAACTTTAAAGTTACGAGAATTATAACAACAAGCATTAATAATTCTTTAAGGTCTTTGAGATTTCATGTTTCAAAAATAAAAAAAAATAATATAAAAAAAAAAGTAAATGATGAAAAAAAAATATCTAAATATACTAGTTTTTTATACAACGATAAGATTGACCTAGATAAGTCTTTCTGGCAACCGTACGGGCTTCAAGAAGGACTTCTTAAGATTGAAAGAAGTATAGAAAAAATTTCCAAAACAGCAAAAGACAAGAATTCTGATTTTTATATTATAATTTATCCTTGGCCAGACATGTTGAGCCATGAACAGGATAAATTTAATTGGGAACTATTTGCAGAGAGAATTTGCAAAGAAAACTCATGTACCAAGCTTATTAGTTTTTTTCCTGAATTTAATAAAATTAAAGAAACTTCAAATAAATGGGTTGATAAACTTTATATTGATGAGGATATTCATTTAACAAAGTTTGGTCATAACTTAGTCGCAGGAAAAATTTTAGATGAGTCGTTTTAAAATTTATCTTATTGGACTTCATAAGAATTAAATCTTTCTATCAAGTGATTTGTGTTTTTAAAAACAAAAACTATTATTATAGAAAGTAATAAAATTAAGATTATATGAATATTGAAGTTGGAATAATCTGGATAATCAAAACCATTTAACCCGATCATTGATTTAATCAGATTTATAGAAGTATCTAAATTTTCAGATCTAAAAAAAATAAAAGTTAAGTTCACATAATTAAAAGTTAAAAAGCATGACAAGATATTAAAAATTTTAAATCTAAAAAATTTTCTAAAGATGTGATTAATTACCAGACCAGCTCCATGAAGACATCCAAAAATAACATATAACCAAGAGGGTCCATGCCAAAAACCAGCCAACACAAACACAAAGAATGTTATAATCATTGTGTTTATAAAATTGATATTTTTTAATGATTTAGCCCAAGGGAAATAAATATAATTTGTTAAAAAATGAGAAAGAGTAATATGCCATCTTTGCCAAAAATTAATAATACTTGAAGATTTGTAAGGGCTATTAAAGTTTTGTGGAAGTTTAATGTTAAATAAGAGTGAAATTCCAGTTGCAATATCAATGTAACCACTAAAATCAAAATATATTTGGAAAGTGAAACAAAGAGAGCTAAGCCAGCTTTCGTAGAAAGATAAATTCTCATAATTTTCAAAACCATATTCAACTAATATTGCGAGGTTATCTGCTATACAAATTTTCTTAAATAAACCAATTAAAATTACAATTAAACCTAAATTGAAATTTTTATAATTAAAATTTCTATTTTTTTCGTTACAAAATTGAGACATCATATTTTTATATCTAACAATTGGTCCAGCTATCAATTGTGGAAAAAAAATAATGAATAATGAATATCTAATCAAATTATTTTTTTCTATTTTGCCATTGTAGCAATCAACAAGGTGTGCAATAGTTTGAAAAGTAACAAAGCTAATAGCCAATGGAAAAGGTAAATTAATTGGATCAATATTTAAGTTAAACAAAAAATTTAAATTTTGAGTTATAAAATTTGTATATTTAAAAATTGCTAGCCAAAAAATATTAAAAATTATTGCAAATACTAAAACTGTTTTTTTAATCTTTTCATCTGTCTTATTTTTTATTAATTTTGCAAAATAAAAATTGAATATTATAGAAATAATTATAATAGGGGACAAATAAATATCCCAATATGCATAAAAAAACAATCCTGAAATGACCAGAATGTATTCATAAGCTGACCTTGAATACTTACTTGTAAAAAAATATAAAAATAAAACTAAAGGTAAAAATAAAAATAAAAAAAGAGGACTATGAAATAACATTCAATTTTTTTAAGTGGTCAACAATAAGTTTAATTGAAGTTAATTCACCCATCATACTCGCATCAATCTTTTTGCCAACTTTTTTTTCAATTTCAATTATTATATTTAATTGTGCAAGACTATCCCATTTGTAAAAATTTGAAGACTCAGAATTTATATCTAATTGTTCAGAAGGAACTCCCACTATTTTAGACACAATAGAAATTATTTGTTTAAGATTAATTTTTGACATCAGTTAAAATTTTTTTATTTATATCTTTTATCACTTTTTTATTTAGCATCATTGTTAAATCTTTACTTTTTATTAAATTAGGGTTTATTAAAATTGATCTCAATAATCTTCTTAAAATTTTTCCACTCCTAGTTTTTGGTAATTCTTGAACATAATAAATTTTTTTTGGCAAAGCATATGTACCAAAGGAAGAGACTATATTGTTAAAAATTTTATCATCAAGATTTTTTTCTTGAGATACAACAAAAAGATAGATCACGTGCCCCTCTATGTCGTCACTGATTGAAATTGCACAGCATTCATATATCTCCTTAATCTTATGAATCACAGATTCAATTTCTTCTGATCCTATTCGATGACCTCTTATATTGATTACATCATCAATTCTGCCATGTATAAAAAGATTCCCCCCTTTTTTTGTTGCTAAATCAAACATTCTAAAATTACCATCTTTATCCCAATATTTTTTCCATTCTTTATTGCCATTTATAATTTTTTTCATGTTGCCTGGCCAAGGCGTAAGTATTTTTAATTCGGTCTTTTTGTCTTTATAGAGCTTGTTGGTTTTTATGAATTTAGTTACCAGTTTTCCTGCTGATCCATGAGGTGTTTGAGAAATTTTTTCATTATAAGTTGGGGAAGAAATAATAGCTCCATTTTCTGTTTGATAATAGGCGTTAACAATTGATTTATTTATATTAGTAAAATGGCTTGAGAACCACTCAGCTACAGATGGAGCCAAGTGTTCACCCATTGAACCAAGCGTCCTTAGATATTTTGTTTGAAATCTAGATTTATTAAAAATTGATTTCATCATTTTAATTAGTGTAACTGGAAGATATAAAATTGTTATATTTAGTTTTAAAATTTTTTTTAGCAACATTTCATCCAAGAGCATTATTGGCTTCTGAATTAAAACTGTTGTAGCACCAAGTGATAGAGGGCCAAAAAGAGCGTAAGTATGTCCATTTAGCCAACCGGCGTCAGAAGCAGTTACAATAATGGAATTTTGGTTCATTCCAAATTGTTTTATACATGTATATTTTGTTGCAACTAAATAACCGCCAGTTGCATGCACTATACCCTTAGGAATACCAGTAGATCCTGAGGTAAAAAGTGTAAAAAAATCTTTGTTTGAAGAAAAATTATTATTTAATTTTTTTTTTATAATCTTAATATTGTCAAAGTAGTTTTCATCACCAAAAAATAAAAATTTTATTTTATTATTAATTTTCATTTTAGTTAAAATTTGGTCATTAAATTTTTTTTTGTTAAATCTTGAGATTAATAAATCTGGTTTTAACAAAGATATCCTTTTGGATATTGCTTCAGGAGCTAAATCTTCAAAAATTACTGAAAAATGAATGCCCATTTTAGCACATGCTAACATTGAAACTGCAGCCTCTAAGGAAGCTGAAGAATGAATTATTATTTTCTTATTGGAAATTTTTTTATTTTCAAGTTTTTTTAAAATTATGTTTGAAAAATACTCAATTTTATTACTTAGATCTTTATAAGTGTAGCTAAGAATTTCTTTTTTATCATTTACAAAATATATTGCTATTTTTTCTCCTAAGTTTAATTTGAGATTTTTTGTAATACAATTATGATATATATTTATCTTTCCATCTGGAAACCAATCTACAAAATTATTTTTTTTCTTTTTAAACGCAATTGAGGGTTTTTTATACCATTCAACTAATTTTGATTGTTTTATCCAAAAATTATCTATATTCATTCAATATTTCAGATTATTAATATATATTATTTACTATGTTCTTGTTAGTTAAACTATTAAAATTTTTAAATGAGCAAAAAAAATATTGGTTGTATCCAATAATATTTTTTTTAATTATGTTTGGAATTTTATTAGTTTTTTTTCAAGGCTCTGATGTTCCACCATGGATTTATACGATTTTTTAATTTTAAAAGATAAATATTAATTGTAGTTATTAAGTTTCTAGCTTGACTCCTGCACCTTTCAAAAAAACCGCATTTTGATCTAAAGGCCATCTTGGTCTTGCTGGGTGGTCTAATTTACTAAATTGTTTTAATTTAAATTTTTCTAATCCAACCATTGCTATCATTGCTGCATTGTCTCCACATAAATTTACTGGAGGAAAAATTGCTTCAAATTTTTCATCTGCACAGAGATTTTCTAAAA